>ENA-OQIC01000012-OQIC01000012.1-human-gut-metagenome-genome-assembly--contig:-NODE-12-length-66806-cov-3.090298_pt1 | contig 66806 bp, 79 predicted proteins | sample MGYA00242572_ERZ504736 | MGnify/ENA primary metagenome ERZ504736 (study PRJEB26092, sample SAMD00036201) | human gut metagenome | host: Homo sapiens | study: EMG produced TPA metagenomics assembly of...
GGGGTCTAAATGTAAGTGTAACAGCACTGTTTGTTCTTGTCGGCGAGTTATAATTTTTGCTATATGTGACTTTGATCGGAATTAATAGGGGGGATAGCTTTTGTGGTGGAGAGTGATTGAAAATGGAATGATCTGTTTTAATATATTGGTTATTATTTCGATAACAAATGTTAGTTATTGGGCTTGAAGTAAGAAATATAGTGTAGGTTTATGCGATGATTTATAAATTCACTAAAGATTTTCTGTTATCTTTGTGCCCTAAACATAAATAAGATATAATGAAGGAATTCTTTCAACTCATGCGGCGGTTTGTGTCGCCTTACAAGAAATTTCTGGGATGGGCTGTATTCTTAAACTTGCTGTCGGCTGTTTTTAATATATTTTCGTTTACTTTATTGATTCCGATTCTTCAGATTCTTTTTAAGATGGACAATAAAGTCTATGAGTTATTCCTTGGGATGCTGCGGGAGAGGGCTTGAAGGACATCGCTGTGAATAATTTCTATTATTATGTGACTCGGATGATTGAAATAAACGGTCCTTCTCTTACATTGCTGTTTTTGGGTTTGTTCCTGGCATTCATGACTTTATTGAAAACATCGTGCTATTTTGCTTCTTCCGCAGTGATGATTCCTTTGCGTACGGGAGTCGTTCGTGATATCCGCATCATGGTTTATTCTAAAGTGATGAGTTTACCATTGGGTTTCTTTTCAGAAGAGCGCAAGGGAGACATCATTGCCCGTATGAGTGGTGATGTGGGTGAGGTTGAAAACTCGATTACAAGTTCATTGGATATGTTGATCAAGAATCCGATTCTGATTGTCATGTATTTTGGAACGTTGATTATCACCAGTTGGCAACTGACTTTGTTTACATTGTTAGTGGTTCCGGGTATGGGATGGATCATGGGTAAAGTAGGTAAAAAATTAAAGAGGCAATCACTTGAGGCGCAGGCTAAATGGAGTGATACGATGTCTCAACTTGAAGAAACTTTGGGGGGACTCCGTATTATTAAGGCTTTTATCGCCGAGCAAAAAATGATAAATCGTTTTACGGAATGCAGTAATGAGTTTCGTGACGCTACCAATAGGGTTGCCATGCGTCAGGCATTAGCGCATCCGATGAGTGAATTCTTGGGCACATTGCTTATTGTGGTTGTATTGTGGTTTGGCGGATCACTGATATTAGGAAATCACTCTTCCATTGATGCTCCTACATTTATCTTTTATATGGTAATTCTTTATAGCGTTATCAATCCCTTGAAGGAATTTTCGAAAGCCGGATATAATATCCCTAAGGGACTGGCTTCTATGGAGCGTGTCGATAAGATACTGAAAGCAGAAAATAAGATTGTGGAGATTCCGAACCCGAAACCGTTGAATGGGTTGGAAGAACAAGTTGAGTTCAAAGATATTTCTTTCAGTTATGATGGGAAGAAAGAAGTACTTCAACATATTAACCTGACTGTACCCAAGGGTAAAACCGTTGCTTTGGTTGGGCAGTCCGGTTCAGGAAAGTCTACGTTGGTAGATTTATTGCCACGCTATCACGATGTGCAGGAAGGGACGATTACTATAGACGGAGTCAATATCAAGGATGTTCGTATCTCTGATTTGCGCAGCCTGATAGGAAATGTCAATCAGGAAGCTATTTTGTTCAATGATACATTCTTCAATAATATTGCTTTCGGCGTTGAGAACGCGACTATGGAGCAGGTGATTGAGGCCGCCAAAATAGCCAATGCACACGATTTTATCATGGAGAAAGAAGACGGTTACCATACTAATATCGGTGACCGGGGCAGCAAGCTCTCCGGGGGCCAACGCCAGCGCATCAGCATAGCCCGTGCCATCTTGAAGAATCCTCCCATTTTGATTCTTGACGAGGCTACTTCCGCTTTGGATACTGAGTCAGAGCGTTTGGTACAGGAAGCGCTGGAGCGTTTGATGAAAACACGTACGACGATTGCTATTGCCCACCGCCTCTCTACCATCAAAAATGCAGATGAAATTTGTGTGCTGTACGAAGGGGAAATTGTAGAACGCGGAAAACACGAAGAATTATTGGCTAAAAACGGATATTATAAACGACTGAATGATATGCAGTCACTATAGACATGACAAAAAAATGGCAATATTTATGTAGATGCCTTTTAGTATTAGTTTTTATAGGAGGAGTTATCCCCGCAAAGGCGCAACTGGTAGAGCGAGTTTGCCGTACCGATTATAAAATAAGCCCCGAACGAAAAGGAGAACTTCTTCTGGAGTTGGACAATATCAGCTTTTTCAAAGACAATGAATTTGCCGGTACAGTGATAAAAGGCTATTCATTGCCGGGACTCTGGATACAACCCAAATTTGTATATTATCCTTTGAAGAATATCAAATTGGAAGGAGGAGTCCATATGTTGTGGTTTAGTGGGGCTTATCGATATCCGAGTGTTTCTTATCAAGACATAGCACTGTGGAAAGGTGAACAATATCAGAAAGGTGCTCATCTTTTGCCTTTTTTCCGGGCACAAATATCGATGAAATCAGTAGACTTGATTTTAGGGAATATATATGGAGGCTCCAATCATGGACTGATTGCACCTTTGTATAATCCGGAGTTGAATTTGACTGCCGATCCGGAGACGGGTTTTCAGGTATTGGCAGGTGCTCCCTGGATCGATCTGGATGCTTGGATTGATTGGCAGAGTTTTATCTTTCGGGATGATACTCATCAGGAAGCTTTTACTGTCGGATTATCTACACGGTTCAAGTTGAATGCCCCTTCTTCGACTTTCCATTGCTATATTCCTTTGCAAATATTGGCGCAACATCGCGGAGGCGAGATCGACACGATTCGTGAGAGTTCAGTACAAACGTTGATGAACGGTGCCGTAGGGGCAGGAGTGACGTGGAACATCGATCGCCGGATTTTGAAGCGTGTTAATGTAGAACTTGATGCTGCCGGTTATTATCAACAGAAAGGTGAGTTATGGCCTTATCATAAGGGCATTGGAGTCTATAGTAGTGCTTTTGTTGATTTGGGCAACTTCCGCGTAAAGATGGGGCATTGGATCTGCAACGATTTCATTACGATGTTTGGAATTCCCTATTTCGGAACAGTATCTACCAAGAAAGAGGTATAACTTATGATAAACCGCAAACTCTGTTCTGTTCGATAGAGTATTCCCGCATGTTCGGGAAGCATTATGCACTGGGATTGAAGGCCGATGCATATCAGTTTTTCCCGGGGACAATGCGGAGTGCCAATGGAGAATTAACTTCTCCCGGTAGCACTACCAGTTTTTCTGTCGGAGTCTATTTCCGGATTAATCCATCATTTTTATTGAAGAAGTTTTAGAGTCTATTTTCTTCCGAAGTCTGCCGGGATTTCTCCCCATTCTCTGGTTTCCCATTTCAATATGGGAGTGGTATACTTATTTTCTTTAAGCCATTTTTCTGCGCGTTCTATCAATACAAACAGGGCTTCAGTTTCTGCCGTACGGGAGAGTTTCGTCTTGCATTTTTTTTGTTTCACCCAACTGATTGCGTTTGCACTGTCGCTATAGATTGGCATGTCGAACCCTTTCTGCTTCAGCAAAGCAAGACCGTGTACGAGTGCCAGAAACTCGCCGATATTGTTGGTACCTTTCATCGGGCCGAAATGAAAAATTTCTTGCCGGCTTGCCACGTGGACACCACGATACTCCATCGGGCCCGGATTGCCACTGCATGCAGCGTCCACAGCGAGGCTGTTTTCTATGACTGCTGCCGGTAGCATCTCAGTGGAAGGTCCGGTTATTTTTTTCTTTGCATTTTTACCAATATAAGCATAAGGTGATGCAGCGAAAGCTCGTTCTGCTTCCTCCCGGTTATCAAAAGATTTATATTTGGCACTGTCATATCCCTTCACCTGAAGCTGACATTCGGTCCAGGAGGTATAAATACCAGGAGTGACTCCATCCCATACAACGTAAAATTTTTGTTTGCCCATATTTGATGTTTCAACTTATCGGGTGGTAAAGGTACGAATATATTCCATTACCGAACAACTTTCGTTTGTCAGTTGTTTTAATTTAAAAGAATCAATCTAATAAAGAAAGGAGTATTTTTATGAAAAAATCCTTCGAAGAGGCCCTCAAACACAGAAGGACCTATTATTCGATAACAAACCAGTCTCCGGTTTCTGATGAGGAAATAGAGCGGATTGTCAATTTAGCTGTCACTCATGTGCCTTCTGCTTTCAACTCTCAATCGACTCGTGTAGTGCTATTGCTGGGTGAGAATCATAAGAAATTATGGCATATCGTAAAAGAAACATTGCGAAAGATCGTTCCACCGGAAGTTTTTAAAACGACGGAAGCCAAAATCGACAACTCTTTTGCAAGCGGATACGGAACTGTTTTATTCTTCGAAGATCAGTCGGTCGTTAAGGGATTGCAGGAAGCATTCAGCAGTTATAAGGATAACTTCCCCGGGTGGTCGCTGCAGACTTCTGCGATGCATCAGCTGGCTGTATGGACGATGTTGGAAGATGTCGCTTCGGAGCTTCTTTGCAACATTACAATCCGCTGATCGATGAAGAAGTACGCCATACCTGGCATTTGCCTGAAGAGTGGCATCTGATTGCCGAAATGCCGTTTGGACTTCCGGTACAGGGACCTGGCGATAAAGATTTTAAAGATTTGGATACCCGGGTCAAGGTATTTAAATAAGGTTTATTTGTTTCACCGAAGGAGGGGATATCGTTTTATCTTTGGTCAAGACTTGTTGAGTAGCATTACATCGCTTTGTGTGCAATGTGTTATGATTAAGTCTTTTATGAAAAAGAACGGCATCCTTATCCGGGTTCGCATGCCTGTGCTCATAAGCCGCATATTCGGGCTCATGGATACAGGCATGCGGGCTTATGGGCCTCCGTATTGCCTGAAAAACAGAGGGGGTAAGACGGAAGATCGAAATGATTTTTTGGGGTTCTTCTTCAAATTTGGTGGTAAGTTTTCTTTTACTCATGGAGTCTAATTCAGTTTTCGGAAGTGTAAGCCCTCTTTTATAGTTGACAAAAAAGGAAGTATCCCGGCTTTCACCCGAAGAGTCCATCCGTGAGGTGAGGAAGCTAATCTTAGACTAAATCATCTGAAAATCAATGTCTTTAAAAAGTAAGATTTCTCTCCTTAAAAGCTTTGTTTTAACATAGAGTTAAAGCTTGTTCTTTGGATGTGAATAAGAAGTTCTTTAAATGCAAAAGGCTTGTTATTTGCGCACAAGAACCTGCCAACCTGCAAAAGACGTTAACAATGTTAATTGAAGAAAGGTATAAAGATGAAGATACCGGTTCAAACGACGTAAATTCACTTCCGAAGCTTGAGCTATCTTATTCAGCCGATGTCTGTTTTTTCTTATTAAAGCAAAAAGGACAATAATCAACTTGAAAAAAAAGAAATTAAAGAATTTACCACCAAATTTGAAGAAGAACCCGAAAAGTTACCATGTGGGTCATTCGGTGTTCTCTCAATAAATATCTATCTTTGTGCGAAAATGCCGTTTGCTTATGATCCGTATATTTCTGACCGGCTATATGGGAGCCGGAAAAACCACGTTAGGAAAGGCTCTCGCACGAGAACTGCACATCCCATTTATCGATTTGGACTGGTATATTGAAGAGCGTTTTCACAAAACGGTCGGAGAGTTGTTTTCTGAACGGGGAGAAGCCAGTTTTAGGGAACTTGAAAAGAACATGCTACATGAAGTAGGTGAGTTTGAGGATGTGGTGATCTCTACAGGAGGAGGGGCGCCTTGCTTTTTCGATAACATGGAGTATATGAATCGGGTGGGGACTACCGTCTTTCTGGATGTAGACCCCAAGGTATTGTTTAGCCGGTTGCGGGTTGCCAAACAACAGCGCCCTATATTGCAGGGGAAGAAAGATGACGAACTACTTGATTTTATCGTACAGGCACTCGAAAAACGTGCGCCTTTTTATCGTCAGGCTAATTATATCTATTGTGCAGACAAACTGGAAGACCGTAGTCAGATTGAAACATCCGTGCAACAACTGCGTAAACTTTTGAACTTACATATAGCAAGCTAAATTTTAAGAAACCTTATTTTCTGCTTCGGCTATCCCTTTTTTCTTCTCTATCCTTTGTTCAGTCGGCCAATATTACTATCTTGCAGTCGCTGTGAGGTTTTATGCCTGTCAGTGTGTTACAACATAAATAAAACGATCAGACAATTATGGAAACTTTAAAAGAGAAATTCGAAGCCCTGGCCCATCGTATCCAATCATCCGGAAAACCGGCTGCCGCATGGTTCCCTCAATTTACACCTGTCACTTTGTTGAACGCCGAAAATTGGTGGGAAGCACTTGCTGTGTGCGAATATGCCTTGGACACCCATGAGGACGAAGCACTGACAGCCGGATTTTTTGAATTAATATTCAGTGCATACGATTGTAACGTAGAAGTGGATCTTAATGAGGAAGAGTATGCCTACTGGTGGGAGAAAGTGATCAGTGTATGCGATCGTGTGGCTGTATTCAACGGTGCCGGGTGGTCACAGAAAGGTGCACAATATTCGGAAGCCCGTTATGGGAAACGTGATCTCAGCCTGTTATTCCCTTGCTATGAAAAAGCGGCGGAAATGGGAAGCCGGAAGCAGAGGCAACCGTTGCTTATTGGCGTTATATGGGTTTCTACTGCGAACAGGATAGGGCAGAAGGAGAGCGTCGATTTGCAGCTTTATCCTCACCCGAAGCTTTGCTATGGGGAAAATATTACCGGGCTTATGCCGAGCAGCACACCGGCAGTAAAGAGAAAGCCCTGCTTATGCGAAAAGAGTTGCTTGACGAACTTCCCGAAGGCCATCGCCTGCGTGCCCATGTATATGCCGCGATGGGCGACGCACTTGATATAGAAGAAGGAAGTGTGGCTGAAGAAGCGGCATGCTATGAGAAGTCGCTGGAACTTGTTCCTAATCTATATTCTTTAAAAAATCTGGCAACTCTCTATTTCCGCTATCCGGAACTAGGGAAGCAAAAAGAGCTGGCGTTTGAGTTGTGGGAGAAAGCCTGGCATGCAGGTGTATGGTCTGCAGCTAATTTCCTTGGATATAACTATCAGGAAGAAGAGTGGCTCGATATGCCTAAAGCCATTGAATGGCTGGAGAAAGGGATGCTTTATTGTGAATCATATTGTGCCTATGAATTAGCATTGATCTATCTTTATAATGATGAGTATAAGAATGTGGAACGTGGGTTGATGTGCCTGCAGCGCTGTGTCGACGACAATTATGTAGAAGCTATCGAGACGCTTGCCAATGTTTATTTCAACGGTGAATTGGTGGAAGAGAATATCTCGTATGCCTGTCAGTTGTTGGAGAGAGCTATCGAGCTGGGGTCCGGTAGTGCAGCCTATCGTATCGGCTGGATGTATGAGCGTGGATTGCTTTCTGAAGAACCGGATTATCAGAAGGCTATGGAGTATTATGAAAAGCTGTGTCTATGGACAGTGCTGACGGGTATGCACGGGCGGCTCTTTATTTGGCTAATGGTTATTCCGGAGTTACGGATGCCGGGAAGTCAAAGGCCTATTATGAAAAAGCGGCAGAGCTGGGTTCATGTTTTGCAATGGTAGAATTGGCATTCTTATACGAAAATGGTGAGGTGGTAGAACAAAGTTATGAGAAAGCTTTCGACTTGCTCCAAAAAGCTGCCGGACAGGAGTATCCTTATGCGATGTATCGTGTAGGACTTTATTTGGATAGGTGAGCCACGGCCCGAAGAAGCGTTTGCATGGTATGCAAAGGCAGCCGAACGGGGAGATGGAGATGCGATCTTCGCTCTTGGGCGTTGCTATAAGAATGGAATTGGTACGGAAGAGAATCCGGATAAGGCTCTTGAATGGTTTACTAAGGGTGCAGAGAATAACGAACCCCGTTGTCTTACAGAAATGGGGTTGGCTTATGAATACGGTAGTGGGATAGAAGAGAATCCTCATCAAGCTGTTGAATATATGACAAAGGCTGCCGAACAAAATTATGGTTATGCCCAATTTAAATGGGAGACTACTTTTTCTTTGGTTACGGTGCCTGTCCCGAAGATAACAAACAAGCTGTGGAATGGTACGAGAAGGCTGTTGCAAATGATATACCTTTGGCTATGTTGCGTATGGGTGAATATTACCTTTACGATTATGACAAACTGAATGAGTCGGAGAAAGCTTTCAGCTACTTCAAGAAAGCGGCTGAAGCAGAATGTTATAATGAAGGGCTGGGAATCTGCTACGAGATGGGTATCGGTGTGGAAGACAATGAAACAGAGGCATTCAAATATTATACTTTGGCTGCGGGCAGTGGCAATGTTATGAGTATGTATCGCACCGGATTGTGTTATTACAACGGAGTAGGTGTAAAACAGAATTATACAGAAGCTTACCGATGGTTTAATGATGCCGCCGGAAATGACAATGTGGCTTCGTATTATTATTTAGGTAAGATGCTGATGTATGGCGAAGGCTGTGTGCCCGATGCGGAAGCAGGGCTTCAATGGTTGATGAAAGCTGCTGAGCATAATAGTGACAAGGCGCAGTTCGAATTGGGCAATGCCTATTTGATGGGTAATGGAGTAGAGGAGAATGATGAGATCGCTATGGAGTGGTTTGAGAAAGCAGCCGAAAACGGAAACGCGAAAGCCTTGAAAATTACTGGAAGAAGACAACGATAAAAACAGAATGGAAAAAGAAGGTAATAATCTGTTTCAGGTCAATCTTAAAGGTATGATTGCCCTGTTGTCAGAGCATATTTATAGTAATCCGAATACTTTTGTCCGGGAGTTATTGCAAAATAGTGTGGATGCCATCACTGCATTGCACAACATCGATGAAAATTACTCCGGACGTATTGATGTCTTCCTGAATGGGGATGGCTCGATGGTCTTTCAGGACAATGGAATCGGACTGAAGGAAGAGGAGGTATACCGTTTCCTCACAGTGATAGGTGAAAGTTCAAAGAGAGACACTCCCGATGCCGACGATTTTATCGGTCGGTTTGGTATCGGCTTGTTGTCTTGTTTTGTGGTGACCAATGAAATCAGGGTAGAGAGCCGGTCGGCAATGGGGGGAAATCCTGTTTGCTGGTGCGGAAAGGTGGACGGTACTTATCAGACTACTTTCCCCGATGAAGAGTGGGAGATCGGTTCAAGGGTTGTGTTGAGGCCTAAAAATGAATGGGCTCATCTGTCGAATACGAAGTGTTTAAAAAGATATTGGTAAATTATGGAGAAGTCTTGCCATATCCTGTCTATTTACATCGTGGAGAAGAAGAAGAGTTGGTTAATACCCCATCGCCCGTCTGGCTTGATCCGAAAGCTACCCGGAAAGAGTTATTGGATTATGGGACAAAGGTCTTCCAATCGTCTGCCCTGGATGCATTTCCTATACGGACAGAGCATGGACGGATAGAAGGTGTACTCTATGTATTGCCTTTCCGTACGCAATTCTCTGTGCGTAATTCGCATAAAGTATATCTGAAGCGGATGTTGCTTAGTGAGGACGATTGCAATCTGTTGCCTTCTTGGGCATTTTTTATTCGTTGCCTGGTGAATGCCGACGGACTGCTTTCCACAGCCTCCCGCGAATCATTTGTCAGCAACGATTCATTGAAAGATGCCCGGAAAGAGATTGGGGTCGCTATCAAGGAATATCTCCGGGCTTTGGTGCAGAACAATCGGTCCGTTTTTAATAAAATACTGGATGTTCATCACTTTCACATTAAAGCCATTGCTTCGGAAGATAATGAGTTACTTCGTCTGTTTATGGATTATCTTCCGTTTGAGACGAATAAGGGAATAAGAAGTTTCGGTAGTATCCATTCGTCAAATAATACTATTTATTATACACGCAATCTGGAAGATTTCAGGCAAGTGCGCAGAATAGCCGGTGCACAAGGCAGGCTGGTAGTTAATGCTGCTTATACATTCGATGAAACGTTGTTGAAAAAATATATCCGGCTTAATCAAGAATTGTCTTTAGAGGAGATTTCACCTGCCCGTCTGTTGGAAGAGTTTGCCGAAGTAGAGGGTAATAAAGAGCACCGGTCTTTTGAAACGAAAGCCAGTGAACTTTTGAAACGTTTTGGGTGTATTTGCCGGTTGAAGCATTTCACTCCGGTGGATACTCCGGTTATATTCGTAGCCGAAGAAAAAGAAGAGAACAGTAAAGTCGCCAATAATCCGTTGGCGGCGGTATTGGGCTCGGTAAATGCCAAAAAACATTTGCCACCCACATTGACTTTCAATGCCGACAATGAGATGGTGCAGACATTGCTGAGAATCCAGGGAGACAACAAGTTGTTTCAGCATGTTGTGCACATTCTGTATGTACAATCGCTTTTGCAAGGAAAATATCCCGTGAACAGTGAGGAGATGGAACTTTTCAATCACTCTCTTTCTGAATTGATGACTGCCAAAATGAATGATTTTATAAACTTTCTCAATTAAACGAAAGCATGAAATATACACTTGAAATACAAAAATTACTGTTGCAGGCACAAAACGACAACCTGCATCCCCGCGAAAAGGCCAATTTGCTGAGAGAAGCTATTCGCATTGCAGACGAGAATGAAGATGTACAATGGGCTGTGGAGATGAGATTGGATCTTATTTACGAGCTAAATCTCCTTTCGGCTGATGCTGAAGAAATTGCTGTGTTTTCTAAAATCCTGGACAGTTATGAAAATCATAAGGACCAGATAAATGAAGATGATATTTTATGGAAATATAAATGGATATGGTCTTGTACATTCGATCTTCCCAGCATACCGATGGAACAGGTAGAGGCAGTGGGAGAAGATTATAAAACCCGTATCTTGCGAAATGGTTACTCGTTGCGTACGTACTATCATCGTCTGTCTGTGGAGTATACCAAAATGAGGGAATACGCGAAAGCTAAAGAATGCATTGATAAAATGTTGGCGGAAAAAATGGATGATCTGACTTGTGAGGCATGCGAACTGAATTTTATGTTGGATTATTATCTTGAAACCGGGCAGTTTGAGGAAGCTTATAATCGTGCCCAACCTTTAATTACCAGACAGGTCTCTTGTTATGAAGCTAACCTGAGAGCCTATATGAAGTTGGCTTATTATGCCTGTAAAGCCGGGAAGCCGGAAATTGCTGCCGATATGTGTGCACGGGCTGAAGAAGCTTTGGTTGGGAGAGAAAAAGATGAATATTTGTTGCTATATCTCGGGTTGTTTATTGCCTATTATTTTATGACCCATCCGGATCGGGGCTGGGAGTATGCAGAGCGTTGTATTCCCTGGAGCCTGAATACTAATATGCAGAAAAAATATCGTTTTTCGTGTGATATGGTAGAGGCTTTGAGTTATGAATCCCGTGAAGAAGTCAGTTTGTCCCTGCCGGAAGAATTTCCGCTTTACCGGGCAGACGGAATATACTCAGTAGCTGCATTGCGTGATTATTTTTATAAACAAGCTACCCAATTGGCAAGCTTGTATGACACACGTAACGGAAATAACGGATATCAGGAACGATTATTTAATGTCAATTTAATTGGCAACCTGTAGATTAATACGTATTTTTGCCGTCCAATTATTTATTAAAAACAACTGAATAACAGAAAAATGAGAAAGTGGCGTATTGAAGATTCTGAAGAACTTTACAACATCACAGGTTGGGGGACTTCATACTTTGGTATTAATGACAAGGGTCATGTTGTTGTTACACCGCGGAAAGATGGCGTAGCCGTCGATTTGAAAGAATTGGTCGACGAGTTGCAGTTGCGTGATGTAGCGGCTCCGATGCTCGTACGTTTTCCGGATATTTTGGATAACCGTATTGAAAAGACTGCCTATTGTTTTAAACAGGCATCTGAAGAATATGGATATAAAGCCCAGAATTTTATCATCTATCCGATTAAAGTGAACCAGATGCGCCCGGTTGTTGAAGAAATAATCAGCCACGGCAAGAAATTTAATCTGGGACTTGAAGCCGGTTCCAAACCGGAATTGCATGCTGTAATTGCCGTCAATACCGATTCTGACTCTCTTATTATCTGTAATGGATATAAAGACGAAAGCTATATCGAGCTTGCTTTGCTGGCACAAAAAATGGGTAAGCGCATTTTCTTGGTCGTTGAGAAAATGAATGAACTGAAACTGATTGCCCGCATGGCAAAACAGTTGAATGTGCAGCCTAATATCGGTATTCGTATCAAACTGGCTTCTTCGGGAAGCGGCAAGTGGGAGGAGTCCGGAGGGGATGCCAGCAAGTTTGGTTTGACTTCCAGCGAACTGCTCGAAGCACTCGATTTCCTCGAGAGTAAGGGAATGAAGGACTGCCTGAAACTGATCCATTTCCATATCGGAAGCCAAGTGACAAAGATACGTCGCATCAAAACAGCATTGCGGGAAGCCTCTCAATTTTATGTGCAGCTTCATGCAATGGGATTCAATGTTGAATTTGTTGATATTGGCGGAGGGCTTGGAGTCGATTATGACGGAACCCGTTCGTCAAGCAGCGAGAGTAGCGTGAACTACTCTATTCAGGAGTATGTCAACGACTCTATTTCTACGTTGGTAGATGCCAGTGATAAAAACGGTATTCCCCATCCTAATATCATCACGGAGAGTGGCCGGGCCTTGACAGCACATCATTCTGTGTTGATTTTCGAGGTGCTCGAAACGGCTACTTTACCTCAATGGGATGATGAAGAAGAGATTGCTCCGGATGCACACGAACTGGTACAAGAACTTTATGGTATCTGGGATACGCTGAACCAGAATAAGATGCTCGAGGCGTGGCATGATGCCCAGCAGATACGTGAAGAAGCACTTGACTTGTTCAGTCATGGAATTGTGGACCTGAAAACGCGTGCTCAGATCGAACGTCTTTATTGGTCAATTACTCGCGAAATCAATCAAATAGCCGGTGGGTTGAAACATGCCCCCGATGAATTCCGTGGGTTGTCCAAGTTGTTGGCTGATAAATATTTCTGTAATTTTTCACTTTTCCAATCACTGCCGGATTCTTGGGCAATCGACCAGATTTTTCCGATTATGCCCATTCAGCGTCTGGATGAGAAGCCGGATCGTTCGGCCACTTTGCAAGATATAACCTGTGATTCCGATGGGAAAATAGCCAATTTTATCTCTACCAGGAATGTGGCACACTATATGCCGGTTCATAGCTTGAAGCAGAAAGAGCCTTATTATGTTGCGGTATTCTTGGTAGGAGCTTATCAGGAAATTCTGGGGGATATGCATAACTTGTTTGGAGATACAAATGCAGTACACGTTTCTGTCAATGAGAAGGGATATAACATTGAACAGATTATTGATGGTGAGACGGTTGCCGAAGTGCTTGACTATGTACAATATAGCCCGAAGAAACTGGTTCGAACCCTGGAAACATGGGTGACAAAGTCCGTTAAAGAGGGAAAAATTTCGGTAGAAGAAGGTAAAGAATTCCTTTCCAACTATCGTTCGGGATTGTATGGATACACTTATCTTGAATAAATAGAAAGGATTACAATAAACAACGAACAACAAACGACGAGCTACAAGTTACGAATACTGCATGATATCAGTCTCGTTTCTTGTAGCTCGTGGCTTGTAATCCGTGGTTCATAACTCATAATTTGTAATGAAAGAAAAGATGAAGGAAAAACTGACAGTCATTAAAGTCGGAGGTAAGATTGTAGAAGAAGAAGCTACATTAAATCAGTTGTTGAATGATTTTGCAGCCATTGAAGGGCATAAAGTGCTGGTGCATGGAGCGGACGTTCGGCAACGAAAATAGCCGTGCAACTGGGTATAGACAGCAAAATGGTTAATGGCCGCCGTATCACTGATGCTGAGACATTGAAGGTGGTGACTATGGTTTATGGCGGCTGGTGAACAAAATATCGTAGCCGGATTGCAAGCTCGCGGTGTCAATGCTTTGGGATTGACCGGGGCGGATATGAATGTAATCCGTTCAATGAAGCGTCCTGTGAAAGAGGTTGATTATGGTTTTGTAGGGGACGTAGAGCGTGTGGATTCTACGCTACTTTCCGATCTGATTCATAAAGGTGTTGTTCCTGTGATGGCGCCGTTGACGCATGACGGACAAGGGAATATGCTCAATACGAATGCAGATACCATTGCCGGAGAAACAGCAAAAGCCCTTTCTGCTATTTTTGATGTGACTTTGGTTTATTGTTTCGAAAAGAAAGGCGTGCTTCGTGATGAAAATGACGATGAGAGTGTCATCCCCCAAATTAATCATGCCGAGTTTCAACGCTACATTGCCGAGGGGGTTATTCAGGGAGGAATGATACCGAAGCTTGAAAATTCTTTTGAGGCAATTAATGCAGGTGTGTCTGAGGTTGTAATTACCTTAGCATCAGCTATTCATACAGATGGGGGAACTCGGATAAAAAAATAATTCAAAAAAAACAGGAGTACTTCTGTAACTTTTCACCAGCTCATCCGTCAACTTAATAGAGATGCAAGAAATCAGCTTCCGAGACGACATATTGCCATTGAAGGATAAACTCTTTCGTTTGGCACTCCGAATCACTTTCGACAGGCCGAAGCAGAGGATGTTGTTCAGGATACGATGATTAGAGTGTGGAATAAACGTGAAGAGTGGACACAATTCGGATCTATAGAGGCATATTGCCTGACTGTAGCAAAAAATCTGGCTATAGACAGAAGCCAAAAAAAAGAAGCTCAGAATGTAGAACTCACACCTGAAATGGAAGAAGAATCCGAAATATCCGGGCCTTATGATCAATTGGTCAATAATGAACGGATGTCGATTATCCATCGTCTGATTAACGAACTTCCTGAGAAGCAACGGCTCATTATGCAGTTGAGGGATATAGAAGGAGAGAGCTATAAAGAAATAGCAAAAATCTTGAATCTGACAGAGGAACAGGTAAAAGTGAATCTTTTCAGAGCAAGACAAAAGGTAAAACAAAGGTATTTAGAGATTGATGAATATGGATTATAAGTATATAGAACAGCTTTTAGAGCGATACTGGCAATGTGAGACTTCTCTGGAAGAAGAATCGGAATTGCGCTCTTTCTTTTCGGAGGAAGAGGTGCCTGCTCATTTGCTCCGTTACAAAGAACTGTTTGTTTATCAGACTGTTCAACAGGAGGCAGGCTGGGAAAAGACTTTGATGCACGTATTCTGGCTCAGGTAGAGGCACCTGTGTAAAAGCAAAACATCTGACAATGGTCGGAAGATTTATGCCTTTATTTAAGGCTGCTGCCGTGGTTGCATTGATTTTATCATTGGGCAATGTAGCACAACATACATTCTTTGCCGATGAGGCTTTGGATTATAATTATGATACTTACAAGGACACATACGACGATCCCGAAGTGGCTTACAAACAAGTTTCTTCTGCGTTGATGATGTTGTCTGAAGGTATAAATAAATCGCAGGATCAGTCGTAAGAGACAGTGTAAAGGTCGAACCGGTTCGTGTGATGAAGGAATAAAATAATGAAGAGCGTTCTTTTAATGTGCTGGATGGCATTGCTGTCTGTGGCTGTTTCGGCCCAGGACTTTGCTTCACGTTTCATGGCTGAACATCAGGCAGATTCCAATCTGACTTGTGTTACGATCAGTCCGAAAATGATGGAGGAGATTATGAAAAGCGATGCTGAAAAAGATAAGGAGGTGCTGGATATGATCTCTAATCTCAAAAGCATGCAGGTGCTTACTTCTGATGTGGAAGGAAAAAAGTATTTCAATGCAGCTTTGAAGGTGGTAGAGAAGAATTCCGGTCGGTTTGAATCGTTTCTTTCTTTTAAGGACAAATCTGAGAATTGTCAGATTATGGTTCGTAAGAAAAAAAGTACGATTGTTGAACTGGTGATGTTGATGCACGAAAAGAATCACTTTGCTGTGGTAAACTTTACGGGGAATATGAGTCCGGAGTTTATTGCACAAATAAAAAGACATTTTCATTTGCTTTAAACATATAATATAGTTAGTGTGCTTAATTAAAACAACTTTTTGACTTGAGGCTGTGAAGTTTCAATTCTCTCAATTTCAATAAAAAACTAACTAAATAAATGGGCTACCGCGTGATGCAGTAGCCCTTTTATGTTTATACTACGTTGTCTTCATAGAGCGAAGTTAAACTAAGAGAGAGTTTTTATATTTAGAGTTTCTGTAGTCCTCTTTTAGAAAAGTTTATTTGCGGGTTGCCTTTATAGCTACGTTTCCACTGCCACTGACTCCTCCTGTCAGATTTTCTGTGGCGTAACATCTTATACTGCCCGAACCGCTAATACGTGCATTGACATTCTCTACTTTTAATTCGGTAGCATTAATGTCTCCCGAACCGGCAATGTGATATTCGGCCTCGGTCGATTTGCCGTCTAGCAGTACATTTCCCGAGCCGGAAATGTTTACTTGGGTGTCGGATGTACTGATTCTTTTCAGGTTGACATTTCCTGAACCGTAAATACGTGCTGCCAGTTTTGTGCATGAGAAACTGTTTCCGCTGATGTTTCCCGAGCCATAAATAGACATTTGCAGTTCATCATGGCTTTTTATTCCATTTGTAAAAGTGGTATTTCCCGATCCATATATAGATAAGTGTTTTAATGATGGAGAAGATACTCTGATCTCGAGTTTCCCACTATTACGGATGGAGGTATTCTTTTTGAATTTAATCGTTAATGTTCGACCGCTGACAGAGGTTTCCATCAATTCAACTATATTGTCGGGGCCATAAATCTGAACGGTGGGCGCGCCCTGTTTTTGTGTATAAACAATATCCGAACTACTCATCGATTTTATTTGGTCGAATGAACCGACTTTTATATTTTTAGTGATGTAGTTGGAACTTCCACTGATTTGCTTTCCTTGCGAACAGGCTGTGATGCTGAGTAACAAAAAAGTAATTGTAAGACTCGATAGTATATATTTTTCATGCTCTTCTGATTTGTTATATTAGATATTCTTGATAGTTCCCACTCCTTTTTTACTGAGTGATTTTATAGTAGGGCTACCTTTATATTTAATACTTCCCACTCCTCGTACGGCTGCATCAATGGACTCTGTTGCATTACAGGTTATATCTCCTACGCCTTGTGAACTGGCTTCCACTGCGTTGGCTCGTAGATTCCCGCTTCTATGTTGCCCACTCCTTTGGAATGAAGAGCAGCTATCTGAGCTGTGCCTTCAAGCTTTACATCACCTACACCCATCGACTGAACGTTCAATTTTTGGCAAGTCAGCGATTGAATGTCCACATTACCTACCCCTTTACTCTCTATATCAAGATTATCCGTAGTTAATCCATTTTCGATATGTACATCGCCCACTCCTTTAAAGGAGATACCATTTAAGGTGGGAGATGTAATGGTTATTTTCATCTTTTTGAAGTTGCGTACCTTTTTCGATTTATCGATACTCAAAAATAGTGTATTGTCCTTTACGGCTACTTGTATCAGTGCTACGATGTTATCCGGTCCGTAGATTTGCAGATCCGTTTTTCCGTCTGTGGATTGTGTATAATAGATGTTGCCCACAGTCCCCGCATCAATCTTATTGAACTCCTTCACTTTATAGTCTCTTGTGATGAGCTTCTTGCTGGGTTGGATACCTTCACCTATTTGTATACAGCTACTCAATAAACCTGTAGTTAGCAGTAATACCGATAACATTCTGAAAATTGTTTTCATTTTATTTCGTTTTTAGAGGTTTCTATTGATTTAGACGTAAGTCGGCTATGAAAAGTTGCATCTATCTTTCTTTTTTATGCAAAATAATCCGTTTATTTGTATTTATAATTAAGAGTAACATTGGATAGGGTTATCGAAGATAAAGAGTTAGGGCGTTTGGTTGTACGCGATAATGTGCGTGCAAAACGGCTTGTTTTTCGTACGAAAGCGGATGCTATTTACATTAGTATACCTCTGGGAGTTACGATGCGAGAGGTAAAAGAGGCAATAGAGAAGTTGCGTCCCCGATTACTGGATTCCAGGCAGAAGTTGGTGCGCCCTTTGATTGACCTGAACTATCGGATTGAGACAGAATACTTCAAATTATCACTGGTTAGTGGTAAACGAGAGAGGTTTTTGGCACATTCAGAGTTGGGAGAGATGCGGATTATCTGTCCTCCAACAGCTGATTTTACAGACTCGAATTTGCAGGATTGGCTTCGAAAAGTGATTGAAGAAGCTTTGCGACGGAATGCAAAGATTATCTTGCCTCCCCGGTTGTATATGCTTTCAGAGAAGCACCGTTTACCCTACGAGAGCGTGCAGATAAATTCGAGCCGTGGGCGATGGGGAAGCTGTTCCTCTCGTAAAAAGATAAATCTCTCTTATTCCTTGTATTGTTGCCAAAACATCTGATAGATTACGTCCTTTTGCATGAACTTTGCCATACTTGCGAGATGAATCATGGAGATCGCTTTTGGGACTTGCTAAATGGGCTTACCGATGGGAAAGCATTGGAACTACGCGAAGAGTTGAAGAGGTACAAGACTGAGATCTGACATGACAGTTACAAAACAAATGTCGTAAAGTTCTTCCCACCACAGATTTCGCCGATTATTACAGATTGATTGTCTGCACGGATAATCGGCTTTTAGTTTTTCATGAGTGTGAATCGAATCTTTTATATTCTATGGTTTAAACTGGAAAAGCTCTTGCCTTCTCATTTTTGTGGCAGCTGTTTGATACCGTCAATATCCTTTTCAAAACGGTAAGTACCTCCTTTCTCACTTAGGTCAAATGCGGCTACTGTTTCAGTTTGATTGTTTACAATCATCAGTGCACTTTGCTCTGCGAAGCGTCCGACTTCGATGGCAGTAGGTTCCTCTTTGATCTGTTTATTCATGATCAGACTGTCATTAACAAACAGTGAAATAGAATCACCCACGAAGCCTTTTGTCAACTGAATGGAGTATGTTTCACTAAAATGACGATTAGCTTCTTTTTCTCGTTGTAATCTTAAACTCATATATACAAAGATGACCACGACAAATATGACGGCAAATGCCAAAATGCCGTTTCCTACCATAAATTGCTTGTTAGTGTTAAGACGATGTGCCATAATGTTATTCTATTCTTTTTTTATAATATCCGTGATAAAGATAGTGATTTGTTTTATTCATTACAAGAATAACGATACCTTTGCTGAAATTAACTGTGAAAAACGAATGGTAATGTCTTGGGAAAAAACAATTTTTGGTTGTTTGATTGGAGGGTATGCCCTTCTTGGTTTGTTAGGGGGAACTATGCATATGAACAAGAAGTAAAGGCATTGCATGTATATGCGGATAGTGTTTTCATGAAGCTTTTCATGTAGAATTGCAAAAACGAGGTATGGATCAAGTGGAAAGTTGGAGATATGGATGTGAAGACTCTTTCGTCTCTTCAGTGGATACAGCCTTCAAAAAAGTTACTATACAGGACGAGTACGGTACGTATAGTTTTCGGGTTGATGCAATGAAGATTCGCAAAAATATCGTGTCTTCCCCTGGAGAGCAAGGACTGCATACTGTTGTTTGTTTAACACATCCTTTGAGTGTAGATACGTTGAATATACTATGGAGGACTATGTTGAATGAAAGACAGAAATTTCCTATTCGTACAGGATTAAAATTAACTGTTTCTGATAATAATGGAGTGGTCCGCTCTTCTTTTAGTCCGGATAGCCTTTCTTGTTTATCTTATTCTTCGATATTTACTTATTATGTAGGCTATAGATGTGAAATTGAAATCTTAGGGTTTGTATCTATATCTTTTTTCTCAGTATTTGTAAATATAGTTTGGACTCTTATTGGAGTTGTTGTTGCTTTTGTGCTTTGTGTGATTCTTACAATCTATATATATAAGTTGTCTGTTCACCCTCCTAAAATAAAAGAGGTTACTACTTATATTCAGACAGTTGCTGTTAAAAAGGGGACTCTGCCTATATACGATTTGAAAGATGATCTTAAACTGGATGTTGGTAAAGGTGTATTGATCTGCGAAAACATGGAAGTATCTCTTACTCCCCAGCAGCGTGTTCTTTTAGTTTTGTTTATTAAGGCTGAGAATCATACTCTGTCTATGTCTCAAATTATGGCAGATGTTTGGCCGGGAAAATCTATTTCTCCCGATTGTTTCCATAAAGCAATAGAACGTTTGCGTGATTTGTTAAGGCAGCTTCCTATGACCATACAAATTGAATATTTAGGGGAGGAAATTTATCAGATGCAAATTTTATAATGTTTGTATTTGAGAATTTTGTATAAGCTTTCGGATCTGCTTTCGGAGGTTTATATAGGCTTTTATTGTTTGTCAGTGAATGTCAGTCGATTCCTTCTTGTTGTTTTTTTATTCCTTTTCTTTTTCCATAGATTTGTAACCGTTAAAAACAAATCGGAGTATGAGAAATTTTTTTTTGTAAGTGCCTTTTTATTATTAGTCGGTATTGCCGTTATGACTGTTTGCCGAATGAATAATAAGCAATATTTGAGTGAATTGGCTTTAGTGAATGTTGAAGCGCTTGCTACAGGTGAAGGAGATGTTCCTACAAGTTGTTATGGCAGTGGTAATGTAGATTGCCCTATAAGCGATAGCAAAGTTTCCTATGTTATGAATGGGCGCAGTTTTGAAAGAGTATTAATTTAAAAAGGAGTGAGTTGTATTATTAGTGTTTAGTAAACCCACTTTGAATCAGTCCAAGGAGGGACTAAGATATGCTTCAAATATAAAATAAAACAATTAGAGATAAGAATGGGAGGAAAGTTCTTCTCACTGATTTCTTGAAATATGAATTTTAAAAAAAATATTTATGAATTATAAGAAGAAAATTATTTGTCTTTTGGCATTATTTACAATTGTTGTTGTAAATGTGCTTAATGTCGTTGTGAAATCGGATGATGCTGAGACATTAACTCTATCTGGAATAGAAGCTGTAGCAGCTACTTATGAAACAGTCCGGGAAACTATACTGGAGCCCATAATCAATATTGTACAAGTCCCAAAAATGCTACAGGATGTGTTTCGGATCCTGATCCAACCCGCACTTGTTCATATTCAATTTTTTGTAAAAAATAATAGTTACTTGTTCAAATGTTACCGGAAGAGGTGTTTTCCTCTTCGGTTTATTCTAATAATATGTTAGTTATGAAGTACTTGAATTTGTTTATATTCGTGTTGTTGTTGGCAGGATGTAATCGACCTGTTAAACACTCCGATATTATCCAAGCCGATACTATGGTAAGTATCATACCCCAAGAGGATACTATCACATTATCTGCTCTCTTTTCTAGATGTGAAATTGTAAAATTGAATGATATTGTTTTAGCGTCAATAAATAAAGTATTTAAGTATGATTCTTTGTGGATTGTGCAAGGAAAGTCTGATCAGGGTGGGGTCCATTTGTTTAATAATGAAGGCCGATATTTAAAACCGTTTTGAAATGGGGCAGGGACCTGAAGAAGCATATGATATTTGGAGTATTAAACTATTAGATGGATCTATCTATTTATTGATTAATTCTGGAACAGAAGTTGTGGAATATTCTTTGCAGAAACAAAAAATGGTAGAGCGCTTTCGGCTACCGTCTGAGATACTTTCAGCTACAGATTTTGTTGTTGATAATGGTGGAAATTATATATTCTTAAAATCGATCTCCCGAGAGAAAAAAAGGAAGAGTATAAACTTTATGTGTATAATAAGAAAGAGGGGACAATCGTAAATAGAATATTGAATATGGATAAAAAGTCTAGTGAGTATATTTCTTTTGATCAAAGTGATTGTTTATATCGTGTTCAGGATGAAATCTATTATTACGAGGTTTTTAGAAATGGTATTTGTCGGTTATCTGCTAATGATATGACTGGATACATCGCTTTTAAACAAAATGAATATACTTTTCCGGAAAAAGAACTTTATAATGAAGATCATACATTTCAGTCTTTTATAGATGTTTGTGAAAATTAGTCCTTTTATTTGGGCGCATCGTAATTTATTTGAAGGAGAGCGCTTTGTGAGTTCTACTTATATGTATAAAAAAGAACTGTTTTGGAATATTATAGATAAATCTGATTATAGCGTACATTCATATAAATGGGTATATGATGACTTGATATTAAATGAGGTTGTCCCTGTTGAAGATTATTTATATCGTGCTAATGTTCAGGAGAATATCCATTATTATACATTGTCTTTTTACGATTTTGATAGAATTATGCAGTTGAAAAAGAAGTGTAAAAAAAGCGTAGGAGAAAAGTGGATGGTAAAACTAGATGATATGTTAGATGAAAATTCAAATGATATAATAGTTTGTTTTTATGAAGAAAAAGTAATGATATAATTTTTTATTCGTTGTTAGCATTGTGTCTATTTACTAACTGTCTGTTTATAGGATACTACTATTACCAACAAAACAGGGAAGTACTGTTGGGGCAAGAGTTGGAACATCAGAAAAACAAAATTATGAATTAATAGTTAATCAAATAGAATCAGGGATTATTCCACATGTAATTTCTGATAAAAAAGAATTTGCAGGATATTTTGTCCTTGTGTTTCCTAATGGTATTTGTGATGTTTGTAATAAATGGTTGTTTAAACAAATCTCTGAATTATCCAGTACTTCGGATTTAGTGGTGGTTGTCCCTGATAAATTGAAGAAGAATATGGAAATCTATAATACCGTTTATAAACTTAAGTTGTCGTCTATTTTTTGTTCGGAAAAGTATGCCATGCCTCAGGAGGAATTTAAAGATATGACATATATATTCTATTGCTCAAAAACTGGAACGGTTTTATATCCTTTGGCACTTCATCATAAAAATATAGACTTGGACTTGTACTTTAAATTAGTAAAGTCAATAGATTTAGATTTCTTGTAACACAAGGGATGCTTTTCTATATTTAAGTAAGAGTAGCTCTGTTGGTTGTAGAGTAAATGATTACTATAAATAATTGCTTTGTTCTCTGCCTTTGATGTTGTATAACATACCATTTTATCTTGCTTATCCAGAATAAACTACCTTTCTTTGTATCATGATAGTTCAGCATAGCTATCTACAATTAAATAACCTTTATTGATACGTATGAAAATAACTTTTGGACAACAAACGACCAAAGTAAAGCAACTGGCTGATAAGATCAGTTTTGATATCTCGATGGGAGTATATAAATCGGGAGACTCATTGCCTTCTATTAATCAGCTCAGTCAGGCGTATGAAGTTTCCCGTGATACTGTGTTTAAAGCTTTTCTTGATTTAAAAGAAAGAGGGATTATTGATTCTACTCCGGGAAAAGGGTATTACGTTGTGGGGAGATTGAAGAATGTATTGCTTCTGCTTGATGAATATTCTCCTTTTAAGTATGCACTTTACAATAGTTTTGTAAAGCGTTTGTCTATCCGCTATAAAGTCGACCTGCTGTTTCATCAGTACAATGAACGTTTGTTCAATACCATCATCCGTGAATCGTTGGGGCGGTATAATAAATATATTGTGATGAACTTCGATAACGAAAAACTGTCTCCTAATCTTTATAAGATAAATCCATCCAAACTTCTTCTTCTTGATTTCGGTAAATTTGAGAAAGAGGGGTTTTCTTATGTTTGTCAGGACTTTGATCAAGGATTCTATAATGCGCTATTTCAACTGGCAGATCGATTGAGAAAATATCAAAAACTCGTTTTCGTTGTTAGTAGATGATAGTATGCATCCCCGGAGTAGCCGTGACTTTTTTGAGAGATTTTGTGCCGATCAACATCTTGGTTGTGAAGTGGTGAGTGATATTGAGGGACTTCAGGTTCGCAGAGGAGAAGTTTATATAGCAATTCGCCAAATAGATGTAGTAAGTATTATTAAGAAAAGTAGGGTTGAGGGATTGCAATGTGGGTTGATTTTGGCTTGATCGGATATAATGATACACCTGCTTATGAAGTGATAGATCAGGGAATAACTGCACTAAGTGTGGATTGGGAAAAGATGGGAGATAAAGCTGCTGAGTTTGTTTTGCAGGGGAAAACCATACAAGATTACTTGCCTACGGAGGTCAGGTTAAGGGCTTCTTTATAAAAGAGCTTTTCAGACCTGTGTGTCAGCACAGGTCAGCATAGGAAGATTGTTTAATAAACTTAATAATATAGTATGAAAAAGTATCCAAAAATCGGGATTCGTCCCACCATCGATGGACGTCAGGGCGGCGTTCGCAGAAGCTTGAAGAAAAAACAATGAATCTGGCAAAAGCTGTTGCGAGTTGATCACTTCTAATTTGAAGAATGGAGACGGAACCCCTGTGGAGTGTGTGATTGCAGATGGAACCATCGGACGTGTGGCTGAAAGTGCTGCTTGTGCGGAGAAGTTTGAACGTGAGGGGGTAGGAGCCACTATCACTGTCACTTCATGCTGGTGTTACGGTGCCGAAACAATGGATATGAATCCGTATTATCCGAAAGCTGTTTGGGGATTTAATGGAACAGAGCGTCCGGGAGCTGTATATCTGGCTGCTGTGCTGGCAGGACATGCACAGAAAGGACTTCCGGCATTTGGCATTTATGGTCGCGATGTACAAGACTTGAATGACAATTCTATTCCGGCAGATGTAGCTGAAAAAATTCTGCGTTTTGCACGTGCGGCTCAGGCTGTAGCCACAATGCGTGGCAAATCTTATCTGTCTATGGGCAGTGTTTCTATGGGTATTGCCGGTTCGATTGTAAACCCGGACTTTTTCCAGGAATATCTGGGCATGCGTAATGAATCGATTGATTTGACAGAGATTATTCGTCGTATGGCCGAAGGAATCTATGATAAGGAAGAGTATGCCAAGGCAATGGCTTGGACTGAAAAATATTGCAAAAAGAATGAGGGCAATGACTTTAATATACCTGAAAAAACGAAGACCCGTGCGCAAAAAGATGAGGACTGGGAGTTCATTGTGAAAATGACAATCATCATGCGCGATCTGATGCAGGGAAACCCTAAATTGAAAGAACTCGGATTTAAGGAAGAGGCTTTGGGGCATAATGCTATTGCGGCAGGTTTCCAAGGGCAGCGTCAGTGGACCGATTTCTATCCGAATGGCGACTTCTCTGAAGCATTACTCAATACTTCGTTCGATTGGAATGGTATTCGTGAGGCTTTTGTCGTTGCAACAGAAAACGATGCTTGTAACGGTGTGGCTATGCTGTTTGGTCATCTGCTGACGAATCGTGCACAGATTTTTCAGATGTACGCACATATTGGAGTCCGGAAGCAGTGAAACGTGTGACCGGTAAAGAGTTGACAGGAATGGCTGCTAACGGTATTATTCACTTGATTAATTCGGGGGCAACTACTCTTGACGGAACCGGACAGCAGACGAATGCTAACGGAGAACCTGCGATGAAACCTTGCTGGGAAATTACAGAAGGAGAAGTTGAGAAGTGTCTGGAGGCTACTACCTGGTATCCGGCTAATCGCGATTATTTCCGTGGAGGTGGTTTCTCTTCCAATTTCTTATCAAAAGGAGGTATGCCTGTAACTATGATGCGGTTGAACCTGATAAAAGGTCTTGGTCCAGTGCTGCAGATAGCCGAAGGCTGGACAGTAGAGATTGATCCGGAGATTCATAAATTACTTGACGAACGTACGGATCGTACATGGCCTACTACCTGGTTTGTTCCTCGTTTGTGTGATAAACCGGCCTTTAAAGATGTATATTCTGTGATGAATAACTGGGGGGCCAATCATGGGGCGATCAGTTATGGACATATTGGGCAGGATGTGATTACATTGGCTTCCATGCTTCGTATTCCGGTTTGCATGCATAATGTAGAAGAAGACCAGATTTTCCGTCCGGCAGCTTGGAATGCTTTTGGTATGGATAAAGAAGGAGCAGATTATAGAGCTTGTACTACTTATGGTCCTATTTATAAATAACCTTTAGAAGAGTACAACATGATTAATCGATTTATATTAAACGAAGTTTCTTACTTCGGTCCGGGAGCACGTGAAGTGCTCCCCAAAGAGATTTCACGTTTGGGGCTGCACAAAGCATTTGTCGCAACAGACAAAGATTTGATAAAGTTTGGAGTAGCTGACAAAGTACTTAAGGTGCTGGAAGCTGCCAAGATTCCTTATGAAATATTCAGTGAGATTAAGCCCAATCCTACAGTGTCGAATGTGAAAGCCGGTGTCGAGGCATTTGCATCTTCCGGTGCAGACTTTATTTTGGCTATAGGTGGCGGATCTTCTATGGATACGGCAAAGGCGATTGGTATTATTACCAATAACCCGGAATTCAGTGATGTCGTTTCATTGGAGGGAGTGCAGATACCAAGAAGAAATCTGTTCCCATCATCGCGTTGCTACTACTGCAGGAACTGCGGCAGAGGTGACTATCAACTATGTGATAACGGATGAAAAGAACCAGAAGAAGATGGTTTGTGTAGATCCTAATGATATTCCGTCTATTGCGATAGTGGATGCTGAGTTGATGTACACACTTCCTAAAAGTCTGACTGCAGCTACGGGACTCGACGCACTGACTCATGCTATTGAAGGTTTAATAACCAAAGGGGCATGGGAGATGAGTGATATGTTCGAAATTAAAGCTATTGAAATGATCAATCGTTATCTTGTGACTGCCGTTGAAGAACCATCGAATGCAGAGGCACGTAACGGTATGGCAGTGGCTCAATATATTGCAGGTATGGCTTTTTCGAATGTAGGTTTGGGAGTTGTGCATGGTATGGCACATCCGTTGGGAGCTATTTTCGATATTCCTCATGGTGTGGCCAATGCTCTATTATTGCCCATTATTATGGAGTTCAATGCTCCTGCAGCTCTTGACAAATATGTTGAGATAGCTAAAGCGATGAATGTGTATTCTACTGACATGACTAAAGAAAAGGCGGCAGAAGCAGCAGTCGAAGCTGTAAAAACATTATCTTTGAGGGTCAATATTCCGCAACACTTGTCGGACTTGGGTATTCAGGAAAGTGATCTTGACCGTCTGGCCACAGCAGCGTTTGCTGATGTATGTACGCCGGGCAATCCACGGGAAGTAACAAAAGAAATTATTCTTGATTTATATAAGAAAGCATTATGATAACCAATGAACATATCGAGCAATACCTTGCTCAGGCACATCGCTATGCGATGCCAAATTGATGTTGTGCAGTAGCGGTAACCTTTCATGGAGAATCGGTGAAGAAGCGCTTGTTTCCGGAACAGGTTCTTGGGTGCCGAATTTGCAGAAAGAGAAAGTATCCATTTGTAATATTGCTACGGGTACGCCTCAAAACGGTGTGAAACCTTCCATGGAAAGTACCTTTCATCTGGGGATTCTTCGTGAGCGTCCGGATGTAAATGTCGTTTTGCATTTTCAGTCGGAATATGCTACGGCTGTTTCTTGTATGAAAAATAAACCATCTAACTTCAATGTAACTGCGGAGATCCCTTGTCATGTAGGTAAAGAGATTCCTATTATTCCTTACTACCGTCCCGGTTCTCCGGCGCTTGCCAAGGCTGTTGTGGAAGCGATGAAAGAACATAATTCTGTATTGCTGACTAATCATGGCAGGTGGTATGTGGCAAGGACTTTGATCAGGTATACGAACGTGCTACTTTCTTTGAGATGGCTTGCCGTATCATAGTTCAATCCGGAGGGACTATTCGGTCTTGACGCCGGAAGAGATTGATGACTTGGAGGTATATGTATTGGGAAAGAAAACAAAATAGATAATGACTACCAGCTTATGAGTACTTACTTAGCAGCTGACTTTGGTGGAGGTAGCGGTCGGATTATGGCCGGTACCCTTACCGAAGGTAAGCTAAAACTGGAAGAGGTATATCGTTTTGCCAATCGGCAGATAAAACTTGGAAACTGTGTTTACTGGGATTTTCTTTCTCTTTTTGAAGAAATGAAAAACGGACTTCGTGTCGCTGCCCGGAAAGGCTATGAAGTAAAAAGTATGGCTATTGACACCTGGGGAGTTGATTTTGGGTTAATAGATAAGGATGGTAAGTTGCTGGGCAACCCGGTCTGTTATCGTGATTCCCGTACGGATGGTATACCTGAAAGAGTGTTTAAACAGATTGATCAGACTGTTCATTACGCTGAAATCGGGATTCAGGTGATGCCTATCAATACTCTGTTTCAACTTTATAGTATGAAGCAGAATGATGATGTGCAACTCCGGGTGGCTGATAAGCTATTATTTATGCCTGACCTGTTCAGCTATTTTCTTACCGGAGTAGCGAACAATGAATATTGTATCGCTTCTACTTCAGAGCTACTGGATGCTCGTCAGCGTAATTGGTCGGATAACTTGATCAGTGAGTTGGGATTACCCCGTCAGCTTTTTGGTGAAATCGTTTTTCCCGGAACTGTCCGTGGCAAATTGAAGCAGGAAATAGCAGATGAAACCGGTTTGGGATGTATCAATGTCGTTGCTGTTGGTTCGCATGACACAGCCAGTGCCGTATTTGCCGTTCCCTCCAATGAACCCAATCGGCTTATCTCAGTTCGGGAACCTGGTCTTTACTCGGGGCAGAGGTAGATCAACCGATTCTGACAGAAGAAGCACGTGTGGCCGGATTTACGAATGAAGGCGGAATACAAGGTAAGATACGTTTTCTACAAAACATAACTGGGCTTTGGATTTTACAACGTTTGATGGCTGAATGGAAAGAACAGGGAAAGGAAATCAGTTATGATTGTGCAATAGCTGAAGCTACAGCGTCGGATATTCGTTCGGTGATTGATGTGGATGATTCTGCTTTTTGCAATCCCGACCATATGGAAGAGTCGATCATTAAGTATTGTCATAAGCACCATTTACGGACACCAGTCTCTCAAGGAGAATTTGTTCGTTGCGTTATCGAGTCATTGGCATATCGTTATAAATTGGGAGTAGAGCAGATGAATCGATGTCTGCCGGCACCGGTCAAACAGCTTCATATTATTGGAGGAGGCTGCCAGAACCGTCTGTTAAATCAGCTTACTGCCAATGCTTTAGGTATTCCTGTGTATGCCGGTCCGGTAGAAGCCACTGCTATCGGCAATATTTTAGTGCAGGCAAAAGCCCAAGGCGAAGTCGATTCTTGGGAAGAATTAAAAGAAATTATCATAAACAGTGTAGAACCTCAGGTATATTATCCTGAATAACCCGACAATTCATGAAAAACACCAACCGTTCCATTCTCCATAAAGATGGAGTAAGTTATATCCTACCATTTATCTTAGTGACCTCTTGTTTTGCTCTATGGGGGTTTGCTAACGATATTACCAATCCAATGGTGAAGGCTTTCTCGAAAATATTCCGTATGAGCGTCACTGATGGAGCACTAGTACAAGTCGCTTTTTACGGGGGATACTTTGCAATGGCCTTTCCTGCTGCAATGTTTATTCGCAAATACTCTTATAAAGCCGGTATCCTGTTGGGACTGGGACTATATGCTTTGGGTGCCTTGCTGTTTTTCCCAGCAAAGATGACAGGCGATTATTACCCTTTTCTGCTCGCTTATTTTATTTTGACATGTGGACTCTCGTTTTTGGAAACAAGTGCTAATCCTTATATATTATCAATGGGTACAGAAGAGACGGCGACCCGACGATTGAATCTGGCGCAGTCGTTCAATCCGATGATCATTGCTCGGCATGTATGTTGCATGAATTTCATTCAGGCGCGTCTGAATCCTATGGATACGGTAGAACGCAGCCAATTGTCTCCGGCAGAGTTTGAAGTATTGAAAGAGTCGGATCTTTCTGTGTTGATTGCTCCTTATCTGATTATAGGATTAGTAATTCTAGCGATGCTTTTTGTGATACGTGCCGTTAAAATGCCTAAGAATGGCGATAAGAACCATAATATTGATTTTATACCCACATTGAAGCGTATTTTTAAAATTCCCCATTATAGAGAAGGAGTCATAGCACAATTTTTTTATGTAGGTGCACAGATTATGTGTTGGACTTTTGTTATCCAATATGGAACGCACTTGTTTATGTCACAAGGGATGGAGGAAAAAGCTGCTGAGGTGCTGTCACAGGAATATAATATTATTGCTATGATCATATTCTGTATTAGCCGTTTCGTATGTACGTTTATTCTTCGTTATCTCAATCCGGGGATGCTGCTTAAGATTCTTGCTATCGCAGGAGGAGCTTTCACATTAGGAGTTATTTTTTACAGAATATATGGGGGCTGTATTGCTTGGTAGCAGTTTCTGCCTGTATGTCATTAATGTTCCCCACAATTTATGGTATTGCTCTCCGTGGTTTGGGAGATGATGCTAAATTTGGAGCTGCCGGTTTGATTATGGCGATTTTGGGAGGTTCTATTTTGCCACCATTACAGGCTTGTATTATTGACCAACATACATTGTTGGGTATGCCTGCTGTAAACTTGTCTTTCATACTTCCTTTTATCTGTTTCGTAGTGATTATTATTTATGGGCATCGTACGTGTGCACGTGTGAAGAAGATAAAAGCTGAACGAGGCTAATATCATTAAGAGTTTAATGTATCGTTTGGCTAAATTTTTGAGTAAATGTTTTCTTCTGCTAATGTTGCTAAGCTCTTGTAGCCAAGTATCATCGGCAGAAGAAACATTCTTCTCTGTTCCTGCAGATATGGCATTAATGAAAATTCGATAATAGGAGGGTATTATCTTCCACCTTTCATTTTAGTAGAGAAAGCAAGCGCAATAGCTTGGTATATAGCATAATGTATCTATTGTCTTATCTGCTTATGTCTATAAAAGCATTGTGTTTCCCTTCGTGTTTTTAGTGAAAAGGGTCTGAATCTTATCCGAGCCCGTATGCCTATGCTTATGGGCCCGGGTATGCGGGCCGGAGTAAAGATCGGATGAAAGATGGTAATAGTCTTGTTTATAAAGGTTTATGATGTAGTGCGAATCAACTTGTTTTCTTCTTTATTTGCGCAGGGAAAAAGGTCTTTAGGAAATTTCTCTAAATTGTAAGCAAGTTGACATTCAACAAAGTCGCCTATTTGCGAATTGATGGAAAGTATTCAAGATAGCGACAATAATTATGTTTTTATGGTCGGTTGAAGTGTCGGTAGTTTCTGTTTTTTCTTATCATTTCTTTTTTTCTCTAATATTTTGTAGTCGAACAGATTATTTATATCTTTGCACCCGAAACGGATGAAAGGTGGAGGGGCGATTAAGCTCCTTTTTTTGTTCTTAATAGTTAATCAATGATAGAAAAAAGAACTGTTTGTCAGATTGTTGAAGAATGGCTGGAGGATAAAGACTATTTTCTGGTAGAAGTGACCGTCAGCCCTGATGACAAGATTGTGGTCGAAATTGACCATGCAGAAGGTGTTTGGATTGAAGACTGTGTGGAGTTGAGTCGCTTCATTGAGTCGAAACTGAACCGTGAAGAGGAAGATTATGAGCTGGAAGTAGGTTCTGCCGGAATCGGACAGCCATTTAAAGTATTGCAACAGTACTATAACCACATCGGCCTGGAGGTGGAAGTGCTGACTAAAGGCGGACGCAAACTGAGCGGGGTCTTGAAAGATGCTGATGAAGAAAAGTTTGTTGTGACCGTACAAAAGAAAGTAAAACCCGAAGGAGCCAAACGTCCTCAATTGGTAGAAGAGGATGAAACCTTCACCTATGATGATATAAAATATACTAAATACTTAATTAGTTTTAAATAATTATGGCCAAGAAAGAAGAAACAATCAGCTTGATTGATACATTTTCGGAATTTAAGGAACTGAAGAATATCGATAGAACCACGATGGTAAGCGTGCTCGAAGAGTCGTTCCGCAGTGTGATCGCGAAAATGTTTGGCACTGATGAAAATTACGACGTAATTGTGAATCCGGATAAGGGTGACTTTGAAATATGGCGTAACCGTGAGGTAGTGGCAGACGAGGATTTGACTAACCCGAATATGCAAATTCGTTGACTGAAGCACAAAAAATCGATGCTTCTTACGAAGTGGGTGAAGAAGTAACCGATGAAGTGATTTTCGCTAAGTTCGGTCGCCGTGCTATTTTGAATCTTCGTCAGACACTGGCTTCTAAAATTCTTGAGCTTGAAAAGGACAGTATTTATAATAAATACATTGATAAAGTAGGTACTATCATCAACGCAGAAGTATACCAGATCTGGAAAAAAGAGATGTTGTTGCTTGACGATGAAGGAAACGAGTTATTGTTGCCGAAAACAGAGCAGATACCAAGCGATTTTTATCGTAAAGGAGAAACTGCCCGTGCAGTGGTGGCACGCGTGGACAACAAAAACAACAATCCGAAAATTATCCTCTCGCGTACTTCTCCGGTTTTCCTGCAGCGCTTGTTCGAGATGGAAGTGCCTGAAATAAACGATGGCCTGATTACCATCAAAAAGATTGCCCGTATTCCCGGTGAACGTGCCAAGATTGCGGTAGAATCTTATGATGACAGAATTGACCCTGTAGGAGCCTGCGTAGGTGTAAAGGGAAGTCGTATTCATGGCATCGTACGTGAACTTCGCAATGAAAACATTGATGTGATTAATTATACATCTAATATTTCATTGTTTATCCAGCGTGCTTTAAGCCCGGCTAAGATTTCTTCTATTCGTCTGAATGAAGAAGAACGTAAAGCAGAAGTATTCTTGAAACCGGAAGAAGTATCGTTGGCTATTGGTAAAGGCGGTTTGAATATTAAACTGGCCAGTATGTTGACTGAGTACACCATTGATGTGTTCCGTGAGTTAGATGAAAACGCGCAGGATGAAGATATTTATTTGGACGAGTTCAGAGATGAAATCGACGGATGGGTGATCGATGCTATCAAGGCTATTGGCATTGATACGGCTAAGTCTGTATTGAATGCACCTCGCGAAATGCTGATTGAAAAAACGGATCTTGAAGAAGAAACGGTGGACGAGGTATTACGCATTTTGAAATCGGAGTTTGAAGATAATGAATAATAGATCAATGCGATGATGTGCCGATATGCCAATAAAAAGAAAGGGCGTATAGGAATTGGCACATTGGCATATTGAACGATTATCAAATTATTCTTTCTCCATTATTCTTTAAATTAAAATATGACGATAAGGTTAAACAAAGTTACAAGAGATTTAAATGTAGGAATCGCGACGGTAGTTGAGTTCTTGCAAAAGAAGGGGTATACCGTTGAGGCAAACCCGAATACGAAAATTACCGAGGAGCAGTATGCTATGCTCGTGAAAGAGTTCAGCACAGATAAGAACCTTAGACTTGAATCGGAACGTTTCATTCAGGAACGTCAAAACAAAGATCGCAACAAGGCATCTGTTTCTATCGATGGTTATGATAAGAAGGAACCGGAGAAGACTGTTGCTGACGATGTGATTAAGACGGTCATTCCGGAAGATGTGCGTCCGAAGTTTAAACCTGTCGGAAAAATTGATTTAGATAAACTGAACCGGAAGGTTGAGAAAGAACCGGTGAAAGAAGAGCCAAAACCACAACCTGTAGCTGCTGAGGAAAAGAAAGTAGCGGAAGAGGTTAAGCCTGTTGTAAACGAAGTGAAAAAAGAAGAAGTCACTGTGACTCCTGCTACTTCGGAACCGAAACCGGTGAAAGAAGAACCGAAACCGGTGGTGGTTGAAAAGCCTGTTGAAACAGAAAAGAAAGTGGTTGAGGAAGTCAAGAAAGAAGAACCAAAAGTCGTGGTGTCTCCAGAAAAAACAGAGAAGAAAGAAGAGAAACCGGTAGCAGAAGCACCGGTTACTCCAGTAGAGAAGGAAGAGGAGGGCGTATTTAAGATCCGTCCGACTGAGTTTGTATCTAAGATTAATGTTATCGGGCAGATTGACTTGGCTGCATTAAATCAGTCGACACGTCCGAAAAAGAAATCGAAAGAGGAAAAGCGGAAAGAGCGTGAAGAGAAGGAAAAGCTTCGTCAGGATCAGAAGAAACAGATGAAGGAAGCCATCATCAAGGAAATCCGTAAAGAAGATAGTAAACAAGCTAAGGTCGTTGGTAAGGAAAACCTTGATCCTAACGGTAAGAAGAAACGTAATCGCATCAACAATAATAAAGAAAAAGTAGATGTGAACAATGTTGCTTCTAATTTTGCACACCCTACTCCAAACAGTGAGCGTACGAATAATAACCGTGGAGGAAATCAACAAGGTGGCGGCGGACAGAATAGAAACCGTAATAACAATAATAAAGACCGCTTCAAAAAGCCTGTAGTAAAGCAGGAAGTAAGCGAAGAAGATGTAGCAAAGCAGGTTAAAGAAACGTTGGCTCGTCTGACAAGCAAAGGTAAGAACAAAGGTGCCAAATATCGTAAAGAAAAACGTGACATGGCGTCCAACCGTATGCAGGAACTGGAAGATCAGGAAATGGCAGAAAGCAAGGTACTGAAACTGACAGAATTTGTGACTGCTAATGAATTGGCAAGCATGATGAACGTATCTGTAAATCAGGTTATCGGAACTTGTATGAGCATTGGTATGATGGTTTCTATCAATCAGCGTCTGGATGCAGAAACGATTAATCTTGTGGCTGAAGAATTTGGATTTAAGACTGAATATGTCAGTGCAGAAGTAGCCCAAGCCATTGTTGAAGAGGAAGATGCGCCGGAAGATCTGGAACATCGTGCTCCGATTGTTACAGTCATGGGACACGTAGACCATGGTAAAACTTCGTTGCTTGACTACATTCGTAAAGCAAATGTAATTGCAGGTGAAGCCGGAGGTATCACACAGCATATTGGTGCATATCATGTTACATTGGAAGATGGACGTAAGATTACGTTCCTCGATACTCCGGGACATGAGGCATTTACTGCAATGCGTGCCCGTGGTGCAAAGGTGACCGATATCGCAATTATTATTGTAGCTGCCGATGATGATGTAATGCCCCAGACCAAAGAAGCCATTAATCATGCAGCAGCAGCAGGTGTTCCTATCGTATTTGCTATTAATAAAATAGATAAGCCTCATGCTAATCCCGAGAAAATTAAAGAGACATTGGCTCAGATGAATTATCTCGTAGAAGAGTGGGGTGGTAAATATCAGTCACAGGATATCTCGGCTAAGAAGGGTCTCGGAGTTCCTGAACTGATGGAGAAAGTACTTCTTGAAGCAGAAATGCTCGACTTAAAGGCAAATCCGAATCGTAATGCTACGGGTTCTATCATCGAATCAACTTTGGATAAGGGACGTGGATATGTTGCGACTGTATTGGTCTCTAACGGTACGCTGAAGGTGGGTGATATTGTACTTGCCGGAACAAGCTACGGCCGTGTAAAAGCCATGTTCAATGAACGTAACCAGCGTGTAGCCCAGGCAGGGCCATCGGAACCGGTATTGATTCTGGGTTTGAATGGTGCTCCTGCTGCAGGTGATACTTTCCACGTGATTGAGACTGATCAGGAAGCCCGTGAGATTGCCAATAAACGTGAACAGTTACAGCGTGAACAGGGTCTGCGTACTCAGAAACTGTTGACACTGGGATGAAGTGGGACGTCGTATTGCGCTAGGTAACTTCCAGGAACTGAACGTAATTGTGAAAGGTGACGTGGATGGCTCTATCGAGCCTTGAGTGATTCGTTAATTAAGCTGTCTACCGAACAGATCCAGGTAAATGTGATCCATAAGGCTGTAGGTCAGATTTCGGAATCGGATGTGACATTAGCAGCTGCTTCGGATGCTATTATTATTGGATTCCAGGTACGTCCATCGGCTTCCGCACGTAAGTTTGCCGAACAGGAAGGTGTGGACATACGTTTGTACTCTGTTATCTATGCAGCTATCGAAGAGGTGAAGGCTGCTATGGAAGGTATGCTTGCTCCGGAAGTGAAAGAGGTAGTAACTGCTACTATCGAAGTGCGTGAGGTATTCCACATTACTAAGGTGGGTACAGTAGCCGGTGCTGTTGTGAAAGAGGGCAAGGTGAAACGTTCGGATAAGGCTCGCCTGATCCGTGATGGTATAGTAATCTTCTCAGGTTCCATCAATGCTTTGAAGCGCTTTAAAGATGACGTGAAGGAAGTAGGTACAAACTTCGAATGTGGTATCAGTCTTGTTAACTACAACGATTTGAAGGTAGGTGATATGATTGAAACTTACGAAGAAGTAGAAGTGAAGCAAACTTTATAATTCTCACGAAACTGAAAATATACGGAGGCACAGAGTGATTACAACTCCGTGTCTCCGTTTTCGTTTTACATAGAATGACGACCATAGATATTATCATACTGATTGCTCTTGGAGCCGGTGTTATTGTCGGATTTATGAAGGGCTTTATCCGGCAGCTTGCTTCCATTCTCGGATTAATTGTGGGGCTATTGGCAGCAAAAGCTTTGTACACCTCACTGGCTGTGAAGTTATGCCCTACGGTGACCGACTCCATGACTGTGGCGCAGATACTGGCATTTGTCATTATCTGGATCGCTGTGCCGCTAATCTTTACATTGGTGGCTTCAGTATTAACCAAGGCATTGGAGGCGGTTTCACTTGGCTGGCTGAATCGCATGCTTGGAGCCGGGCTCGGAGCTTTGAAATATCTTTTATTGGTGAGCTTGGTTATCTGTGTCATTCAGTTTATAGACTCCGATAGTCAGTTGATTAGCCAAACAAAGAAGGAGCAGTCCTTGTTATATTATCCTATGGAAAGCTTTGCGGGGATCTTCTTTCCCGCAGCAAAAGAGGTTACACAACAATATATATTCAAATAAAAATGATGCAACAAGAAGAACCCAATAAATATGTAAAAGAACTCACGCAGGAGAAGTATAAATACGGCTTCACTACGGAGGTACATACAGATATCATAGAGAAGGGACTCAATGAAGACGTGGTACGTTTGATCTCGTCTAAAAAGAACGAGCCGGAGTGGTTGCTGGAGTTCCGTCTGAAAGCTTATCGTCATTGGTTAACGCTGGAGATGCCTACTTGGGCACATTTGCGTATACCGGAAATTGACTATCAGGCAATCTCATATTATGCCGATCCTACGAAAAAGAAGGAGGGCCCGAAGAGTATGGATGAAGTTGATCCGGAATTGATAAAAACATTCAATAAACTCGGCATTCCACTGGAGGAGCAGATGGCATTGAGTGGTATGGCTGTGGATGCAGTGATGGACTCTGTGTCAGTGAAAACGACCTTTAAGGAAACACTGATGGAGAAAGGTATTATTTTTTGCTCATTCAGTGAAGCTGTGCGTGAACATCCCGACTTGGTGAAAAAGTATCTCGGATCTGTTGTTGGGTATAGAGACAACTTCTTTGCGGCATTAAACTCGGCTGTATTCTCAGACGGTTCTTTTGTCTATATCCCAAGGGGGTACGTTGTCCTATGGAACTCTCTACTTATTTCCGTATTAATGCTGCCAATACCGGTCAGTTTGAACGTACATTGATTGTGGCTGATGACGATAGCTATGTTTCCTATCTGGAGGGGTGTACAGCTCCAATGAGAGATGAGAATCAATTACACGCTGCTATTGTCGAAATCATGGTACATGATCGTGCGGAAGTGAAATATAGCACCGTGCAGAATTGGTATCCGGGCGATGCCGAAGGCAAAGGTGGAGTTTATAATTTTGTGACAAAACGTGGCAATTGCAAAGGAGTAGACAGTAAACTTTCATGGACCCAGGTTGAGACAGGTTCGGCTATTACATGGAAATATCCGTCTTGTATTCTTTCCGGGGATAATTCTACTGCAGAGTTTTATTCTGTAGCTGTGACGAATAATTATCAGCAGGCAGATACAGGTACTAAAATGATTCATTTAGGTAAGAACACCCGTAGTACGATTGTCAGCAAGGGTATATCTGCCGGGAAGAGCGAGAACTCTTACCGTGGGTTGGTCCGTGTAGCTGAAAAGCTGATAATGCCCGTAATTATAGCCAGTGTGACTCATTGCTGTTGGGTGATAAGTGTGGTGCACATACTTTCCCTACATGGATATCCATAATGAAACGGCAGTTGTAGAGCATGAAGCGACTACCAGTAAGATTAGTGAGGATCAGATATTTTATTGTAATCAGCGTGGTATTTCTACAGAAGATGCCATTGGATTGATCGTAAACGGCTATGCTAAGGAGGTACTTAATAAACTTCCAATGGAATTTGCCGTAGAAGCTCAGAAACTACTTACGATCTCTCTTGAAGGCAGTGTAGGATAATGAAGACGAAACGTGTTGGTTGGCTATTGATATTCCTGTCCTATGTTGGTGTAGTACTGGCACAAAACCTTGACGATCAAGAAAGGAGGTGGGCGATCAGTGGCTCTTGGGGAGGAAATTGGCCGATAGTCACAAAGAATACACTTTCGGGAAAAGCTGTTTCTGCAGGACATATACATACTTTAATGTTGGAGTATTATATTCCTTATACCCGTTTCTCCCTGAAAGGAGGATATACAGGTGAAGAAATAGGTTTGAATCCAGGTATTTCTGCCTCAATGAGTAATCTGGAAATAGGAGGGCGGTATTATTTCTTACCACAACGGTTTGCAATCCAACCTTATGGGGGACTTTCTACTGGATGGAACCTCTCTCCACGAAGGCAGGAGGGGATGGGCAGTAGCAGTTATTACGATCCTTCAAGGCAAGAGTTTCGTAAAGATTACGATTATCGATACCGAATTAAAGAACCATTATTCACAGTTTCTCCTGTGGTGGGAGCTGATATATATTTTCTTTCTTGTCTTGCTCTCACCTTGGAATATAATTTCCGGATGGGCATTGCCGGAAAGATAAGTGGAGAGATAGAGAAGACCAATTCTCGTGGAACCGGATTTGTACGTAGCAATGGGATGCGGCAGACCGTAAGTGTAGGGGTAAAGGTTAACTTCCCTTTTACTATTACGCAGACGGACGGAAATTCCATATTACAATGGTTGGACGAGGTTATTTTTGGAAAAGAATAGATAATGAAATAATTGATAAGATCATGTTAGAGATAAAAGACCTGCATGCCAGCATTAACGGCAAAGAGATATTGAAAGGCATTAACCTGACGGTGAAGCCGGGCGAAGTACATGCCATTATGGGACCTAACGGTTCGGGTAAAAGTACGCTTTCGTCTGTTCTGGTAGGTAATCCTGCTTTCGAAGTGACGAAAGGAAGCATCACGTTCTATGGTAAAAATCTTTTGGAATTGAGCCTGAAGATCGCAGTCACGAAGGTATTTTTCTTAGTTTTCAGTATCCGGTGGAGATCCCGGGCGTGAGCATGGTGAACTTTATGCGTGCTGCTGTCAATGAACAGCGTAAGTACAAAGGATTACCCGCTTTGACAGCCAGTGAGTTCTTGAAATTGATGCGTGAAAAGCGTGCAGTGGTCGAGTTGGATAATAAATTGGCCAATCGTTCGGTAAATGAAGGTTTCTCGGGTGGAGAGAAAAACGGAATGAGATTTTTCAGATGGCTATGCTCGAACCCCGTCTCAGTATCTTAGACGAGACTGATTCCGGACTCGATATCGATGCGCTTCGTATTGTAGCCGAAGGAGTAAATAAACTGAAAACTCCCGATACCAGTTGTATTGTCATCACCCACTATCAGCGTCTGCTGGACTATATAAAGCCGGACATTGTACATGTTCTTTACAAAGGACGTATTGTAAAGACTGCCGGTCCGGAACTCGCTCTTGAGTTGGAAGAGAAGGGATATGATTGGATTAAGAAGGAATTAGGAGAATGAGTTTAATTATGAATGCAGAACAGCAATATATAGATCTCTTTTCTCAGTGTGAGGCGATGATCTGTCGTCATAGCGCTGAGGCGTTGAATGCCCCCCGGGCAACAGCTTTTGCTGATTTCGAACGTCAGGGGTTTCCTACACGGAAACAAGAGAAATACAAATACACGGATGTCAGTAAATTCTTTGAGCCGGATTATGGGTTGAACTTGAACCGGCTGCCCATTCCGGTGAACCCTTATGAAGTGTTTAAATGTGATGTTCCGAACATGAGCACTTCATTGTTTTTTGTAGTGAACGATGCATTCTACAATCAGGCGCTTCCTAAGTCCGGATTGCCTGAAGGAGTTATCTTCGGTAGTTTGAGAAATATGGCTGAACAGCATCCGGAACTTGTGAAGAAGTATTATGGTAAGTTGGCTGATACTTCGAAAGATGCGGTTACGGCTTTTAATACAGCTTTTGCACAGGATGGAGTATTGATGTATGTTCCGAAGAATGTGATCGTCGATAGACTATTCAACTGGTCAATATACTTCGTGCGGATGTTAATTTCATGGTAAACCGCCGTGTGTTGATTATCCTTGAAGAAGGGGCTCAGGCCCGTTTGCTTATTTGCGATCATGCAATGGATAATGTAAACTTCTTGGCAACTCAAGTTATTGAAGTGTTTGCAGAAGAGAACTCCGTTTTCGATCTTTATGAATTGGAAGAGACTCATACCAGTACAGTGCGTTTCAGTAATTTGTATGTGAAACAGGGAGCAAACAGCAATGTATTGCTTAATGGAATGACACTTCATAACGGGACAACCCGTAATACGACAGAAGTTACCCTTGCCGGTGAAGGTGCCGAGATCAATCTTTGTGGTATGGCCATTGCTGATAAAAACCAACACGTGGACAATAATACCTCGATAGATCATGCCGTGCCGAATTGTACCAGCAATGAGTTGTTTAAATATGTTCTTGACGATCAGTCTGTGGGAGCTTTTGCCGGTTTGGTACTGGTACGTCCTGATGCGCAACATACCAGTTCTCAGCAGACAAACCGTAACCTCTGTGCTACTCGTGATGCCCGTATGTATACTCAGCCGCAACTGGAGATATATGCCGACGATGTAAAATGCTCTCATGGAGCTACTGTAGGTCAACTGGATGAAAACGCTCTTTTCTATATGCGTGCTCGTGGTATCGCCGAAAAGGAGGCCCGTCTGTTGCTGATGTTTGCATTTGTCAACGAGGTGATTGATACCATTCGTCTGGAGGCGTTGAAAGATCGTCTGCATTTGTTGGTTGAAAAACGTTTCCGCGGTGAACTGAATAAGTGCCAGGGATGTTCTATTTGCAAATAATCAGTGATAAAATGAATATTCATAAGATACGTGAGGACTTCCCATACTTAGCCGTACGGTATATGGCAAGCCTTTGGTTTATTTAGATAACGGTGCGACTACTCAGAAGCCTCGCCTGGTGATCGATTCGATTGTAGACGAATATTATTCGGTCAATGCGAATGTACATCGGGGAGTTCATTTCTTGTCTCAGCAGGCGACGGAGCTGCATGAGGCTTCACGTGAGACTGTACGTCAGTTCATTAATGCCCGTAGTACTCGTGAGGTCATTTTCACTCGCGGGACAACGGAGAGCATTAATTTAATTGTCTCCAGTTTTGGTGAAGAGTTCATGCAAGAGGGTGATGAGGTGATTGTTTCAGTGATGGAACACCACAGTAATATCGTACCTTGGCAGTTGTTGGCGGCCCGTAAAGGGATTGCGATTAAAGTCATTCCGATGAATGATAAAGGTGAGCTGTTACTTGAAGAGTACGAAAATCTTTTTTCTGAACGTACTAAGATTGTCAGCGTAACCCAAGTGTCCAATGTACTGGGAACAATCAATCCGGTGAAAGAGATGATTGCCACGGCACATGCTCATGGAGTACCTGTTATGATTGACGGTGCTCAATCCATTCCTCACATGAAGGTGGATGTACAGGATTTGGATGCTGACTTCTTTGTTTTCTCAGGTCATAAAATATATGGGCCTACCGGAATAGGCGTCTTATATGGAAAGGAAGATTGGCTCGAACGTCTTCCGCCTTATCAGGGTGGAGGAGAAATGATTCAGTCTGTCTCATTTGAAAAGACTGTCTTCGGTGAATTACCATTTAAATTCGAGGCTGGAACCCCAGATTATATTGCCACTACCGGGCTTGCCAAAGCGCTGGACTATGTCACAGGTATTGGCTTAGACCCAATAGCATTACATGAACATGAGCTTACAGTTTATGCTATGCAACGGCTGAAAGAAATTCCGAACATGCGTATTTTTGGTGAGGCTGAGCATAAAAGCAGTGTAATTTCATTCTTGGTAGGCGATATACACCATTTGGATCTGGGTACCTTACTTGATCGATTGGGCATTGCTGTCCGTACGGGACACCATTGTGCAGAACCGTTAATGCGTCGTTTAGGCATTGAAGGTACGGTTCGCGCCTCATTTGCTGTGTATAATACAAAAGAGGAAGTTGATGCTCTTGTAGCTGGTATCGAACGGGTCAGTAAGATGTTCTGAGGCATGTGTATTCTGACAGATATTGAAGTGTCGTGAAAGCTGTTGCTTTTGCGACATTTTTTATGTTTGATAGGGGCTTGCTGAAATGTGTTGAATGACTTTAGGGCTCTGTCTTTAACTCTTTTGGGGAGGAGGTCTGTTTTTCCTCCGTCAACTAAGGGAAGGCGGAGCAAGTACCGTACAGTATTACTTCCAACGACCGATCCGTATAAATAGATAATAAATGAAGGATTCCTGCAACCTTTTTCTTTCTTTATCGTCTAATATTAATATAAACCTCTAAATGAAACAAGAATTATGTTATTAGCAACCACTCCAATCATCGAAGGAAAACGAATAACCACTTATTATGGCATTGTGTCCGGAGAAACTATTATAGGTGCCAATGTCTTCCGTGACTTTTTGCCAGTATTCGTGATATAGTAGGCGGACGCTCCGGTTCATACGAAGAAGTGCTTCGTGAGGCAAAAGATACTGCTTTGAAAGAAATGTCTGAACAGCTCGCCAAATGGGCGCTAATGCTGTGATCGGAGTTGATTTGGATTACGAAACAGTTGGGGGAAGTGGCAGTATGTTGATGGTAACTGCTAGTGGGACGGCTGTGTTCTTGGAATAACAAAGTAATCATAAAGACCATACGGGTGTTACGGAAGTCTGTAACACTCGTATGGATTATATGTTTACCTATTGTTAACGACCTTTGATGATTTCCATTTTATCAATATCGGGTGCCCACCCGTACGAATTATACAGACGTATCGTGTTATAGCCTTTGCGAAGTTTAACCTTGATAGTTGTTGTAGCTGCTTGATCCCATGTACCGGAATAAAGGTTAGACTGTTTATATTCTGTTCCGTTTACAGCTATTTGGATATCGCGTTTATCACCTGAATAATAAGTTAACTTAAGTTGATAATCTCCTCCTTTGCTAATATACACGTTTCTGAATTCTGCCCAATTGGAAGGTGAATTTCCAAGATTTTTCATAATATATTCTCCTGAGGCTCCTGATTTTGGTGTAAAATGAGCTGCCTGTTTGTTGTCTGGCAGAAATTCTTGCATGAAAGCATATTCAGCTTCATAACATGTCCGGTCGTGACGTTTGCTACCTTCAAGTCTTATTAAAGCTGTTCCATGTGCAGGAACTAGCGTTTCATAGTAATCGGTGAATGTTCCCATTTCTTGATGGTTCCATAGATCTCTCACTCGTACATCCCCTGATAAATAGAGCTTATCGAAATCGACTCTGATCTGCTGATCTGTATTGCTTCTGTTATATAGTGCTACTGCACGTAGTTTGCCTTCACGTTTCTGAATGGCTTTTGATAAATCAGATAGTCTTTTCCCCGTTCAATGGCTTCAGCCTGCAGACTAATGAATCCTGATTTAATGCGATCACTTCCTTATTGGTAATGTCGATAAGTTTTTCAGGAATTGTACGAAGATCGCATCCGATCATTAACGGGGAGGACAAGATAGACCATATTCCAAAATGAGTTTTTTCTTCGTCTTCCGTGAGCCCTCTTCCTACTTCAAGCATATCCATGTCATTATAGTGCCCCGGGCTTGCGTAAGGTGCTAAGTAGAGATTTCTTTCAATGATTCGGTCGATTGTTGTGAATCGTGGATTGATGTCTGTATGGATTCGCCAGGAACCTGCCAACTGGGTAGCCCAAGTGCCCGGAAACTGCCAACGGCATATATTATATCGAACATCTGTCCGTCCTGTCCGTCTGATCGCTTTGTAGATATCCGTATAACGTTGCTGCTCACTTTGTCCGGTTGCTTCACCGCCACACCAGTCTATTTTAATGAAATCATATCCCCAGTCTTTGAGGAAGGTTTGGCAGTCTATATCGTCGTGTTTCCAAAGTCCTACACCGATACCGAGTGTATCTGCGTCATAGATGGAGCCACAAGTGTTGCTGCCCGCATCAGAATATATACCGGCTTTCAATCCTTTTGAATGAATATAGTCGGACAGGACTCTCATCCCATTCGGGAATTTTTTCTTATTGGCAAAAAGACGTCCTTCCGAATTTCGTCCTCCAAAGTATCCGTCGTCTATGTTCACATATCCATAGCCTACATCCTTCAGACCCCGGTTGACCATGGCATCAGCTGTTTCTTTAATTAGTTCTTCATTAATATGTACTCGGAAGGTGTTCCATGAACTCCACCCCATCATGGGAGTATTTGTGTTTTGTGCCGTGACAGTTGTGAAAAAGCTTGCCAATAACAGGAGGCAGCAATAAGTAGTAACTTTCTTCTTTTTCATAAGGTGTTGTTTTTGTAAGGTAAAATAGCCTGTATATCCCTGTCCGGTGGTAGGTATATACAGGCTAATTTATATTATTAGGAAAGATGAATTACCAACCCGGATTCTGGACCAGATTTGAATTTACATTCAGGTAATCCTGTTTGATCGGACTCAAATACTGTTCATCCCTGAAGATGAATGGTTGAGCATCCAAACGTGCATTTTTATAATACTCTTCGTTGGTTGTACCGTAAGAGTTCAATCCGATCATACCATTTTCCATACCGCTCCATTCTTTCAGGGCAATCAGCCAACGGCGATAGTCGTATGACATATGTCCTTCGAACATCAGCTCTATGGTTCTTTCACGATGAATTACCTCACGAAGTTTGTCTCCGGACGGAAGTCCTTTGTAGGAAACTTCTACATTAGGAATACCGGCTCTCTGGCGGATCAGGTTGAAGTAAGTAAGTGCATCTCCTTCCAGTGTTCCATTGTATTCAAAGTAAGCCTCTGCATAGTCCAAATACAATTCTCCTAAGCGGATGATAGGGAAAGGGAAAGCTACCAGAGAGTTGCTGGTACCACTAACAAAAGTTTCTGGATGAGCCAGTTTGGCGATAGCATACGATCCATATAATTGGTCACTTCCCGCATCACGTGTTCCATTTTGCTCTTTGAAGCGCATTTTGAGGTTAATGGTGTCTCCGTTGATCAGGTAGTCCCCGCGGTTGAAGCCGATAGAACCATAGAAACGTGGTTCACGGTTGCGATGGAGCACTGCTACCGAATCCCCTTCGGCTACTGTGAAACGATGTGCATAATCAAACTCCGGATCTTCATCTATCGGAAGTCCGTTCTTGGTCAGATACATGTCCGCACTGAAAGCCGTTGCACCTAAAGCTCCATAAGGTGCTCCCGAGGAAGTACTGATACCTTTGGGAATTACGTGTGTTTGAATAGAGTTTCCATCGGCCCATGTTTCTTTCCAGCCACTATATCCCCAGATCAGTTCTTTATTCCATGCGTCTACAACCAGGTTACGTGCATTGGCAATGGCTTGGTTGAATTCCGGCAGATTACCTTTCTTTGTATACTTATACAATTCTGCTCCGGCTTGATGTGCCATGTCGATTGCCTTTTTACATTCGTCCATGGCAGTTTTCCATTTATTCTTGTCATAAGTCAGGTTCATGAGCAACTGTCCGTCCTTGTTCTTGAAATTCTTATACATATCAGCATTCCCATTGAACTGTGGGCTGGCTGCGTACAAGTACATTCTTGCCTTTAGTGCTTGTGCAATGACTTTTGTAGCACGACCGTAGTTGGAAGCTTTCACTGTCATAGGCAGGTCGGCAGAGGCATTATCGAACATTTGAGCAATTCGGCTAACGCATTCATCATAGGGTACACGCGGCTTGAAAAGTTCTTCTTTGGGTGCATTAAGAGGGATTGCTTCGTCCAGTATGACTATAGGACCGTAGTTCTGTAATAGCAGGTAGTGGTAGTAGGCAATCAGAAATTTTACTTCACCTTTCCAAAGTACTTTCTTGGCTGCGAGGTCTGCCTCTGAGATTTGTGATGGCTTTACATCATCAATATTATCCAAGAACGTATAACATTGGCGGATACCGTTGTATGAACTTTGCCACACATCAATGATCGGATCAGCAGAATTGTACAATCCTTGTTGCATTCTCATAAAGGTGAACCAAGTAGTGGTCCAGTGGGCAGATCCGACAGTTTCCGGAGTTGTGCACCAACTGAAGTTCTGACGGAAGTCAGATAATTGGGAATGAAAGAATAGCAGGCGAAGACAAAGTTCTCGGCAGTCTGTTCGTTCTTGAACGCATCAGCCAAAATAGGGGTGTCATCGGGTACAATGTCCAGATAATCACAAGAGTGTAAGCTAGCTCCGATTAGTAAAGCTACAATTATATTTTTTAGTTTCATAATTATTCAGATTTTTAAAAAGTGAACTGTAAACCGATGGAACCCATGATTTGTGTCGGATATTTTAATCCGTTTGAGGTATAGAGCTCCGGATCCCATAATTTAAATTTAGAGAATGTCAGCAGGTTTTGTCCGCTGATATAGGCACGTAAAAATTTATAAGAGTATCCTAATTCCACGTTTTTAAGTCGGATATACGAACCATCTCTCAGCCAGTAAGTAGAGTTGGGGTTATTATTGTTGTTTTCCCGTTTGTCAGTCTCGGATACATTGCTTCGGGGTTCGGGTTTGCCTCTGTCCAATGATTATCGGCAACAAATTGCATGACACCATACGATTCTCCACCGAAAGGATGGATGTCGCTCAACATGATGCTTCTTTTGCCTACTCCTTGAAAGAAGATGGAAGCATCCCATTTTTTGTACTGGATACTGACTCCCAGACCATAGCTGATTTGGGGTAATTCCGGATTACCAATGTAAGTTTGATCGTTTCCGTCGATCTTTCCGTCATTATTGAGGTCTGCATATTTAATATCACCCGGTTGCACAACTCCGGTTAGTATTTGTTTTGGACTGTTGTCAATCTCTTCCTGATCTTTGAAGAGTCCTAATGCAATATAGCCTTTATACTGATTCAGGGGGCGTCCTACTTGTGACATGTATGCATATTCGTAGTCCGGTTCGTCTATTTCCATATATTGGTTCTTAGCGTATGTGAAAGTACCTTTGGCAGAGATCATGAAGTCTTTCCTGACAGCGTGATTATAGTCCAATGACATGTCAACGCCTTGATTGCGTACCTTACCCAGATTACCATAGGGTCGGAGATCTCCGGTGATACCACTTTCTGCAGGGATTGTATTACGTCTAAGGAAGATGTCTTTACGGTCTTCTCTAAAGAAATCTACGTTGAGGCTTAATTTGTTGAATAATCCCAGGTCGAATCCTACATTATACTTTTTACCGATTTCCCATGTCACCTTTTCAGCTCCGTAAGTAGTGATGGTAGCTCCGTTAGATGAGGTTTGCCACTGGTCACCGAATACAAATCCGGCTCCACCCAAATCTACTTTAGTAAGATAGGGGAAACGGTTGGAGCCGATATCCGCATTACCTACCAATCCGTACGAAGCGCGTATTTTTAAGTTGGAGATAACTTTTGTCAATGGTTCGAAGAATTTCTCGTTGGAGATAAGATAGCCGACAGCGAGTGAAGGGAAGAATCCGTAACGGCTTCCTTTTTCGAAGTTCTCACTACCATTGTAGCCGAAGTTGAATTCAGCCAAATAGCGTCCGTCATAAGCATAGGTAACACGTCCGGCCAGCCCCTGATTACGTTCCGGCAATGTATTGTAATAGTTATTGTCAGGATTGTTCAGATTGTATTCGCGCTGAAGATATACCAACATTGCTCCGACATCATGTTTATCACCGAACATGCGCTGATAGTTCAGTGTAGCCTGCAGGTTCATCAGACGGTCGCCAGTAGTGGAAGTCGATGTTTCAAGAGCGGTACGTCCCTTACTGATAGAGTTATAATCATAAAGATAGCTTCCGTCTTCTTGCTCCTGAGGATTCTGCAATTCATAAAAGTAAGGTGAAAAGGAGCGATTGACAGTCGTCTTCGACCAGTTTTTAAAAGAAACCAGTGCTTTAAAATTCAATCCTTTGGTAAGGAAGTCAAGTTTCTGTTCCAGTTCGAAAGCCGTATTAATGGTATATGCGCTTTGCTTAGAACTACCTTGTACCATACTTGCATAAGGGTTGCGATAAATACTGAATCCTCCGGAACCGATAGGACCACCTGATTTGTTTCCGAATATAGTGTGATCTTCACGGTTGATATTCGGATATACAGGTGCAAAATACATTGACGGAGCTTCCATTACGTATTTATACAAATCGTCCATACTGGTTGACGGACCATTGTAATTGACTATTTGCGAGTTGATTCTCACATTTACTTTGGTACTTGATGTCAACCATGCTCCCACGTTACTTTGGAACGAGTAGCGAAGATTCTGTATATTGTTGTCGAATGTGTTATTCGGATCTTTTTTCAGCATACCATTATCATTATTGATGGAGGCGCTGATGAAATAGTCTACTTTCTTTGTACCACCCATTACATTCAGGTTGGCTGATTGGTTCATGGAGTAGTCTTTAAACATATAGTCGAACCAATCAACGTTGGGATATACATACTGATTTCTGCCTCCAAGCGTTCCTTGAATTTTATCATCTGAGAAAGCCGGTGTACCATCCGGGTTACGGGTCAGAATGGCTTCATTTCTCAATTTCATGGCTGTTACTGCATCTGCCAGTTTGAGTGTACGTGTCGGTGCGGTAAATGTATTATCGATGCGTACATTGATGCGTGCTTTTTCAAGATCTTTACCGGTTCGGGTAGTGATCAGGATGACACCATTGGCACCGCGTGCTCCGTAGAGGCTGTAGCCGAGGCATCTTTCAATATTGAGAAGTTTTCGATAGCTTCCGAGGGAATAGCGTTCATATCTCCTGCCGAAACTTCGACACCATCGATGAAGATCAGAGGATCAGTCGTTCCACTGAAAGTTGCGGCACCGCGTATCCAGAAGTTTGCTCCATCGGCACCCGGCTCACCGGTGCGTTGCATAGAAATCACGCCTGCTATACGTCCGGCAAATGATGTACTCAGGTTACTGGAAGGTACTCGAAGTTCAGCCGGTTTGATGGATTGTACAGCACCTACAACACTGGCTTTTTTCTGTGTTCCGAATCCTACTACCACTACTTCTTCCAGACTCTGGGCGTCAGGTACCAATTTGAAAACAACTACCTTTTTCCCTTTTAGCGGAATTTCAACAGGGGTATATCCGATAAAGGAGGCTACTAATGTGCTATTTTCCGGAGCCATTAATGTAAAGTTCCCTTCGACATTGGTTACTGTTCCCAATGTACTATTGCCTTTTATTACGATATTTGCTCCCGGAATCCCTTCTCCGTTTTCGTCAAGAACCTGACCGGTGATTTTGATTTTTTTTTCCTGTTGAGGTGCTTCTGCCGTAGCTTTGGTAATTGTGATCTGACGGTCGTTGATGTTGTACTTCAATCCCGCTTCTTTAGACAAGATATTCAGAATCGATTCTACATTCTGTTTATCTATCGAAACAGACACTTTCTTCTGCAGTACAGGTAAAAGATCTTTTGAATACAAAACGACAAATTCACTGTTTTTTTCGATGTATTCAAACACTTCTTTTACTGTTTTATTAGTTGCGTGAAGCGTAAAAACAGTTTGCTGGGTATAAGTTTCTACAGCATAAACCGGAGTAGCGATACTCGGTATAAGTAAAAAAATACTAATTAATAAAAAAAAGGACGTAATCCTCCCTGCCTTATGACAAGGAATTGCTTTCTTTTTCATACATTTACATTGATTTTAGTTAATCATTAAAAGTTTGTGATTTAATAAAAAGTCATTAGAGTCGGATAATATGGGCGTATTATCCGATTTTCTTTTTTTATCCGCTTTCTTTCTACATAATAATGTGTGTTTTTTAAGGTTAAACATTTGTTTATTTTACTTGTATTATTCTATATAGATTACATTGTTTTTCATTGTGTATTCGGCAGGCAAGATAGATAGAATTGACTTCATTACCTGATTTAAATCATCATTTAAAAAGAGTTTACCAAACATTTGTTCGTTCTCTATCGCAGCATCACACCGGATGTTTTGTCCGTAATAATCTTGCAGCCGTAACAAAACTTGCTTTAGGCTTTCTCCCTGCAAGGTCCATATCCCGTCAATCCAGCTGATATAATCACGGGCATTTACTTTTTCTTTTCCTGATATACCTTCTTGATTAAGTTCTACTTTCTCGTTAGGTACCATCTTTATATGATGATTTTGTTGGTCTTTTACATTGACCGAACCTTCTACCAATACGACTGCGGCTTTTTCCTGATTTTTATAAGCCGATATGTTGAAGGATGTACCCAAAACGCGTACTTCAAATCCGGAAGTATTCACGATAAACGGTTTCGAAGTATCATGTGTTACGTTCAGATACACTTCTCCTTCCACATAAATTTCTCTGTATTTCCCTTCAAATGCACGGGGATAGATAACTTTACTCCCGGAATTGATCCATATTTTACTGTTATCGGCTAAGACAATCTGTGAACGCTTACCTTTCGGGACAATAATCTGATTGTATTCCTCTTTAATGTCATCTTCCACAAGTTTATTAGAGTTGACCTGCACCTGACCTGTTGCCGAATAGACGATCTGGGCATTATTGTCCAATTCTATCTTCTTTTGATCCGAAACCACCAGCGTAACTTCTTTTATATCCTGTGGAATTTCTGTTTGCAGACTTTGTGCTATTTTATTCAGATCATGTCTCTCTTCATCATTCAATAAAAGAAAACAGCCGGCTCCTATTAACAGGGCTACAGAAGCTGCAACTGCCGAATATTTCAGAATACTGAACAACCTTGCCGTCTTATTGCTCTTCAAGGCAAGACGGACCGGAGTGTTGTCGGCATTTATTTTTGCCTGCACTTTTGCCCATATATCCGGTTCACCCGTTTCTTCGGGGAGACATCGGTTCCAGAGAAAGTCGAGCTTATCATATTCGGCTTGTTCTTCCGGAGATTCAAATGATATCTTTTCCGGATGATCGCCATCCTTATTCAGGCGTGAAGCAAATGATTTAAACTTATTCTTTCTCATTATTTTAATAGGATTACATTAATAAAGACGCAGTTTACTTGAGAATGTCCTATTCGGATTCCATTTTTTTTTAGATTATTTTCTGATTTATTTTTTCAGACCATTTGAAATGATCTCTAATGCTTTGGCAACGTGGACGTTAATGGTCTTAACCGAGATATTCAGCATATCGGCTATTTCTTTATAGGGTAGGCGTTCTATCTTGGCAAGAGCGAAGACTACCTTGCATTTTGGAGGAAGTGTTTGAATGAGGCTATTGATTTGAGCTATCTCTTCCTTGCTGATCATCTCTTCATCGGGAGTTTGCAGATTTCCGATTATTTGAAAATCATCTATTTCTTCCCATGAGGCAATTTCACTTGAATTTTCCGCTTTTCTCAGATAGGAGATGGCTTTGTTATGAGTTAATGTGAGCAACCAAGCTTTTATATTCTTGATTTCATCTATTTCTTCCCGGTGTCTCCATACATCCAGAAAGACGTCGCTGACTACTTCTTCAGCGGTTTCTTTGCTTCGTACGAAACACTGTGCATAGTAGAACAAGTCTTTCGAATAGCTATTAACAAAATGACGGAAAGAAGCCTCTTCTCCTTTCTTTATCTTGCTGATATATTCTATGTTGTTGTTCATATATAGAGTAATGGTTACCATATGTGCGCTGCAAAAATATAAAATATAAACTTCTTTTCTTAATATTTATTACATTGTTTCGCTTCTTAATTTAATAATATATGGTATTTAAAAGCTTGATCACTTTTACTTGCTGCTATTTGCAGGTTTTGTGTTAGCCATAAATGAAAGGCGGAACACTGTCAGGTGTCCCGCCTTTGGTATCTGTTTGTAGGTTTATCGTAGTAAGATTACTCTGCTACCAACTCTATTACCCGGCTATTGGTTTGTGAAGTTGTAAATGCATTCAATCCTATTTTCATCAGATAGTCACCGGAGAAGATTTTTTCATTACCCGACAAATTGGATTTCCGACCCGGCATCAGATTAATTTCCTTCACCCGGTACATCTTTTGGGCATCAAGCCCCCGGAGCTTTACCGGTAGTAGTTTCTCGCCGAAACGCGGATGGATGTCGTAGGTAAAGAGGACGGCTTTCGAAGCATCGGGGGCAGTATACATCACTGCCATGTGGTTGCCATCATATGGAGATACGAGACGATATTGATCACCATCCAGAATGACAGGTTTCAAGCGTTTATAATTGGCTACTGCTTCCTGGCAATAAGTAAGTTCATCTGCTTTCATGTCTTTCAGTCCGATGTCGAAACCGAGTTTACACATACTGGCAACATCGGTGCGGAATTTCACACTTGTTCTGCTGTTCCAGCTTGTTACGTGTGCACACATCGCTTTGGCCGGGAAGAACTGTGAGAAGCCCCACTGAATGAATAAGCGTTCTACCGGATCGGTATTATCCGAACACCAAAATTCGGTGAAGTACTTCAGTGCTTCATAATCACAACGTGCACCTCCACCGGAGCAAAGCATCATGGGCGCATTAGGATATTTCTCTTTTACCCGTTTCAATACATTATATATACCGCGCACGTGGTCGATGTAGAGCTGTCCTTGTTTATCTTTCAGGTAAGGCGAATAAATATTAGTAATCGGACTGTTGCAATCCCATTTAAAGAAGGCTACATCGGGATTCTCCGTCATAATCTTATCTACGACACCAAACACGAAGTCTTGTACTTTAGGATTGCTCAGGTCAAGTACCAACTGATTACGGAAATAATAAGTTTCCCGGTTCGGGTAATGGATAGCCCATTCCGGATGTGTTTCGAACAGGTCACTTTTGGGATTCACCATCTCCGGTTCAATCCAGATACCGAATTTGACACCGGCTTCTTTCGCTTTCTCTACTAATGCAGGGATTCCTCCGGGAAGCTTACTTTTCATCGCTTCCCAATCGCCCAGGCCGGCATGGTCATCGTTGCGCGGATGTTTGTTGCCAAACCATCCGTCGTCGAGCAGGAACATATCTACGCCTAGGTGTTTGGCCTCTTTCATCAGTTTGCCCAGTAATTCTTCATCGAAGGTGAAGTAAGTATTTTCCCAATTATTAAGCAGAGTCATTCGGTCTCCCTTGCCGTCTTTCAGTTGGTAGTTGCGTGCCCAATTGTGCAGGTTACGGCTGGCTTCACCCGTACCGTTGTTACTCAACGTAAAGATAAACTCCGGGGTGGTAAATGTTTCGTTTGCTTTCAATTGATAGTCCGAGGCGTATGGATTGATAGCAGGGATGATTCGTAAGTTGCCTTCATTGTCCACTTCGAAAGTAAACTGGTAGTTGCCTGTCCATCCGATGGTGCCCAATACTACTTGTCCCTGATGCTCCTGAGCGGGCTGTTCCAGTCCGAGTTCAAAAAAAGGTTGCATGTGCATGGCAGCACGGCTACCCAACTTCGTATCGAGAATCTTTTTGCCGGGTTGCAATTGCTGTGTACTCATCTGCACCTCTTTAGCCCAGTCACTGCTGAATTCGGTGAGATAATATTTTTGGTTTGAGAAGTAAAGCATTGTCGAAGCATAACGCCATAACACGATCGGCTTCTTTTGTTGATGCTTGATCTCGCTCCATGTTTTGATGACATTTTGTTTAGGATAGGCTACATAGTGCAGTGTGACGTCCACCGGATATTGGTCATCTTTCATCCGGATGATGGTTTCTGTTCCACCTTCCACTGCTTTCTGTTCCGAAGATACATAACGCAGGATCGTGCTGAGATTGCCATCGTTGTTCGTAATGGCTACAGCCGGTTCGAAATAATCTTCTCCACCCGAACCCGGATAGACTTCCCATCCTCGTGAGGAGCCGGAAAGGTTTTTCAGGTCTTGTTCGTTCAGTAGTCTGTCACCCAGATAAGATTGATACAGACGTCCGTCCGGAGCAACTTCCAGGATAAGGTCCGTCCGATCTGTCGAGATGCGAATCTGTCTGGACTCTTGTGCATTGACATGAATACAAGCTACAAGAATCAGTAATGTTGCAAGTAATTTTTTCATGGTATTGTTGTTGATGTTATGAAATATGCATTGTGTGTGCAAAGTAAGATAAACTTCATTATATTCACAAATGAAACGGGAAGAAACAAATGGATGTTTATGGTTCAGAGCTCTGTTTCTTAAGCGTTCTCCGGCAGATAGTGGCTTTTAAAAGAGCTTCCGGGGTAGTGGGAATATCATTCCGGTACTTTGTTGTTACATAAATAAAAATATGTAATTTTGAGGATCTTAAAATAAAACAGGATGAAAACAGGTATGAAGCTAATTCAGGGAGCTTTGTTTGTGCTTCTTTTTTTGTTTGCCGCCTGCACACCCCACAGGCGCCCGATTCCCGACGAAATGATAGGAGAACACAGAATTCACCGGGCGGACGGATTCATGACACAGGATTATCGTTTGTCAATTATCCCGGTCAACGATTCGGTGTATGATATAAAGTTGTGGGAGAGGAAGAGTTCTTCAGAATCTCCGGAAAAGGTATATTACGATGGATTGCGTTTCCATTATCGGGATACGGTGCATATCTTCACAAAGCGCGTTACGAGTGGTACCGAAACTTATCGGGTGAATAGACGTCGGGTGACCCGTGATAAGAATCCTCGTATCTGGTATACCCTAAAATTAAGTAGTACCGGGTTTGTGATGTCCGACTCATTGGTGGAGCGAAAAGGGGCTTCCGATGAACAACACCGAAAATTACTTTATAAACGTTATGGCAGACTGACTTTCCGCGAAGGTAAAATCATTTTCCTGAATAGCCGTTGTCCGGCATTCTATGTGAAGAAGGAAGAGAAATAAAGTGCATAGTGCCTGTATTCGTTTTTAGAGGCGGGAGATCAGCAAAAGTCGAAAATATTTGGTTATCTCGTTTAGATTCAATACTTTTAGACTTTCGTTAAACCTCTAAATATTGTACGTCTATGGATAGCATTCTTTTTTGGCTTGTTCCGTTTGCCTCTGTTCTGGCTCTCTGTTTTGCGCTCTATTTTCATAAACAAATGATGAAGGAGAGCGAAGGTACTCCACAAATGATTAAGATTGCCGCTGCCGTGCGTCGGGGCGCTATGTCTTATCTGAAACAGCAGTATAAAATCGTTGGCTGGGTATTTCTCGGACTGGTGATTCTGTTCTCTGTAATGGCTTATGGTTTTCAGGTGCAGAATGCCTGGGTACCGATAGCTTTCCTGACCGGAGGTTTCTTTTCCGGTCTTTCCGGCTTTTTGGGAATGAAAACAGCTACTTACGCATCGGCGCGTACGGCTAATGCTGCTCGTACGTCATTGAATGCCGGATTGCGAATAGCCTTCCGAAGCGGAGCGTGATGGGACTGGTAGTGGTCGGCCTGGGACTGCTCGACATCTCTTTTTGGTATCTGTTGCTCAATTGGGCGATACCTGCCGATGTGCTGACACCCACTCATAAGCTCTGTATCATCACTACTACAATGCTGACTTTTGGTATGGGCGCCAGCACGCAGGCGCTTTTTGCCCGTGTGGGAGGTGGCATTTATACAAAGGCTGCCGATGTGGGAGCCGATCTTGTGGGGAAAGTTGAGGCCGGTATTCCCGAGGACGATCCGCGTAACCCTGCCACCATTGCTGATAATGTAGGTGATAATGTGGGTGACGTGGCAGGAATGGGTGCCGATTTATACGAGTCATATTGCGGTTCCATTTTGGCAACGGCTGCTTTGGGTGCGGCCGCCTTTATTCATACGGGCGATACGGTTATGCAGTTTAAAGCTGTAATAGCTCCGATGTTGATTGCCGCTATCGGCATCATTCTTTCTATAATCGGTATTTTTTCAGTACGTACCAAAGAGAATGCTACCATGAAAGATCTGCTTGGTTCGCTGGCTTGGGGGACAAACCTGAGTTCGGCTTTGATTGTAGCAGCCACTTTTTTTATCTTGTGGTTATTACAATTGGACAATTGGATGTGGATTTCTTGTGCGGTAGTTGTAGGATTGGTTGTGGGTATTGTTATCGGCCGTTCGACGGAATATTATACTTCCCAATCTTACCGGCCTACTCAGAAATTGAGTGAAAGTGGTAAAACGGGTCCTGCCACAGTCATCATTTCGGGTATAGGACTCGGCATGTTGTCCACAGCTATTCCTGTGGTGGCGGTGGTAATCGGTATTATTGCTTCCTATCTGTTGGCTTCCGGTTTTGATTTCAATAATGTGGGAATGGGACTTTACGGCATCGGTATTGCTGCTGTCGGTATGCTTTCTACATTGGGCATTACGCTTGCTACGGATGCTTACGGCCCGATAGCCGACAATGCCGGTGGCAATGCGGAGATGTCCTCTTTGGGTAAAGAGGTGCGTAAACGTACCGATGCGCTCGATTCGTTGGGAAATACAACGGCAGCTACCGGAAAGGGTTTTGCCATTGGCTCGGCTGCTCTTACGGGGTTGGCATTGCTAGCTTCTTATATTGAGGAGATCCGCATTGGGTTGACTCGTCTTGGTAATTTGGAACTTACTTTTCCAAATGGAGACACGATCAGTACGGCCAATGCTACCTTTGTGGATTTTATGAACTATTATGAGGTAAATTTGATGAATCCGAAGGTACTTTCCGGTATGTTTCTCGGTTCGATGATGGCATTCCTGTTCTGTGGTCTGACTATGAATGCAGTCGGACGTGCTGCCGGACATATGGTAGATGAAGTACGCCGCCAGTTCCGTGAAATGAAAGGTATCCTGACCGGGGAAACCGAACCGGACTACGAACGTTGCGTTGCTATTTCTACAAAAGGAGCACAGCGGGAAATGGTAGTGCCTTCTCTGATTGCCATCATTGCTCCAATCCTTACTGGACTGATATTTGGTGTTCCCGGTGTATTGGGACTGTTGATTGGCGGACTGAGTAGTGGTTTTGTACTTGCTATCTTCATGGCCAATGCCGGTGGAGCATGGGACAATGCGAAGAAGTATGTGGAAGAAGGCAATTTTGGAGGTAAAGGTAGCGAGGTGCACAAGGCTACTGTGGTAGGTGATACGGTAGGGGATCCATTTAAAGATACGTCCGGCCCGAGCCTGAATATCCTGATTAAACTGATGAGCATGGTTGCTATTGTTATGGCAGGATTAACTGTTGCCTGGAGCCTGTTCTGAGAAGGGACATCATTCACCACAGAGTAACATGGAGTTTCATCGAACGAGCTTAATCTATTGATAGCTGGCGATATTAATCTGTGGTAAATACGAGTTTTGAAGTGAACCCCGAGAGTTTTGAAATAGACCGGAAAGTCGTTCAAAACATAGATGATACATTCAAAACAGTTTCTTAGTAGAGTATTTAATTGAAGAAGGTATGGAAGAAAAGGAAACTTTTGGAATACCTTCTTCAAAAATTTATAGAAATGGGGAAGTACTTGACTTGGTAATATTCCTTACTTTTTTTGACAGTTCCAGCTTATTCTCTCAAGTTGGAGGTAGAATTGTCGATGCAAAAACGAAGCAGCCTTTAGTTGGAGCAAATATTTATACTGATTTGGGGGTAGGAGTATCTGTTGCGGATAAAAAGGGTGAGTTTATGATAAATAATGGAGAGTTACTACGAGATGCAGATACTCTTTGTTTTTCTTTTGTCGGATATTGTACAAAACGTTTTTCCGTAACCTCTTTGTTGCAAAAGAAAAATGTGATTCTATTGCAAGAAGAACCTTTTGCATTGGGAGAAGTGACGGTTTATGGCATAAAGAAATCTTATTTACGTTTACCATATACACAAATATCATCGATACCTGTACCGCTATATTCGTTTGCAATGATTTCATTGGAGAAGAAGCTTTATCTTACAGGTGGAGATAGATCTCAGATAAAACCTCCAATGGGTTTTAGTTTAACAGGATCCGGAGGATTGCCATCAGGGTTTGTTTATGAAAAGTATAGTAATAAAATATATGTCTATGATATTATATCAAATACTTGGACTATCATAAATAAAAAGTTAAGAGAACGTGCTTACCATTCGGCTCTTTACAATGATGGTAAAATCTATGTTATGGGTGGAAAACGTTTTTCAACGAATCGGAAGATTGAGTATCTTGATGAAACAGTGGAGATATATGATATCCATCGGGATACATTATTGACAGATCCGGTAAATCCACATCAAGCTGCTTCGGCAGCTGCATTTGTTTACGATGATAAGTTGATTGTTATGGGAGGATCTACTTATCGGGTTGAGAACGGATGGCAAAAATATTCAGATAAGATACACATGCTTGATTTGAAGAAGGGTGTTTGGTATGAGGCAGGAAAAATGCCTTTGGGGATGGAAACAAACGGGATTCTTGTGGGACATACTGTTTTTTTTATTCGGAGGATATAGACAAAGGACTCTATCAGATATATTTACTTATGATTTGATTACCGGTTTGTGGAGGAAAAGAGGAAGATTATGGTTTCCGGTCGGTAAGGCAGCTCTGGCTCGTGGTGGAGATAAGGTTTATATTTTAGAAAATGGGGTGATACAAGTATATAACTTATATACCAACGAGATAAAAGCATATCAAATTGATCTGAAGTTACGGGAGGGGGCCTGTATTGCACTGATGATAAATTGATTATAGTGGGTGGATATAGTGAAGGGATCGATGGCAAGTTAGGAGATGCCGGAGTTTATGAGGTGCGATTGTCCGACTTTAGTCGTACCGAACTGCATCTGATTAATCGGGAATGAAGTATCTTATTCCTTTCCTACAGAAAATATACTTTGATCTTCCATCTTCCACCCTCTGTTTTTAAGGCGGATTCAATGTTAAACGGTTGATGGTGAGATGGATGTTGTTCCTTCTTTCAGGATAAATGTGGTTAATAGCATTTTGTTTTCCTTTATATCTTTAGCGATTATGGCTTGACTCCTGCTCCGTCCCGCATGCCTGTGCCCATGAGGCCGTGTACGCGGCTTATGAGCACAGCATGCGGGCTGAGATAAAGTTATTATGACGGACGTTTATTCTCTTATTCTTCATGTGTTATAGATGGGATGACGGATGCTTGCCTTCTTCATCTTTTGGCTGAAAGGGGAGATCTTCTTATTCTGGATAGTAAGATGAGATTCGGTTCACTCTTTTGTTCATTTCCGTTTAATTGATTACATTTGCCGTGTTAAATAAAAGAAACGATGCTCTTACCCTGGTTAAACGAAGACTGATAGAAGCCGGTTGTGATGAAGCCGGACGCGGTTGTCTGGCAGGTGCGGTTTATGCTGCTGCCGTTATCTTACCGAAAGATTTTGAGAATGAATTGTTGAATGACTCCAAGCAGTTGTCGGAGAAGCAGCGATATGCTTTGCGCGAAGTGATTGAGCGGGATGCGGTTGCCTGGGCCGTCGGCATTGTTTCGCCCGAAGAGATTGATAAGATAAACATCCTGAATGCATCGTTTCTCGCCATGCACCGGGCGGTAGACCGGCTGAAAACCCGTCCTCAGCATCTGCTGATCGATGGAAACCGTTTCAAGAAGTACCCCGACATACCTCATACTACTGTTATAAAGGGAGATGGCAAATATCTTTCGATAGCTGCTGCTTCTATCCTTGCCAAAACTTATCGTGATGACTACATGAACAAACTGCATCAGGAATTCCCATGTTATGACTGGGAGCATAACAAAGGTTATCCTACGAAAAAGCACCGTGCGGCTATTGCCGGGCACGGTACTACTCCGTATCATCGCATGACTTTCAATCTGTTGGGCGACGGACAGTTGGAATTGTTCTCAAAATAAACTTTCCTTAAAACCACTTTATCTTCCTGAAGATCACAAAGGAGAGGGCAGACAGGAATACGGATACCAGGATGATCAGCAGGAAGGCATGAGGCATCTCCTCAAGATGTATGTCTACGTTCATGCCATAGAAACTGGCTATTAACGTGGGGATCATCAATGTAATGGAAAGACTTGTCATACGTTTCATGATCGCATTCACATTATTGGAGATGATGGATGCAAAGGCGTCCATGGTTCCGGTGAGAATGTCACTGTAGATGTTGACCGTATTGAATGCCTGCTTCAGTTCAATGATCACGTCCTCCACTAACTCTTCATCCAGATAATCGGTATCCTGGAAGATGGTTTTCAACTTGCCGATCATCACTTCATTGCCACGAATGGAAGTATTAAAATAGACCAGTGTCTTCTGTAACTTCATCAATCGCAGCAGGTCCTCGTTTCGGATGCTTCGCTCCAGTTCCTTCTCGCAGCGGTGATGTCTATATTTATCTGTTTCAGATACTTCAGGAACCAGACAGCCGAAGAGTAGATCAGTCGGAAAATCAAGTCGAGCTTATTGCGTACTTCGATGCCTTTCCGGCGGGTATGTTCGATGAAATCGGGAATCATATCCGTCTGATGGTAGCACACAGAAACAATGATTTCATTGTTGGTGATGATGCCGATGGGTACGGTGGTATAAGGGATACTGCTTTGAGCGTTCTGGACCGGTATACGCAGTATGGTCAGCAACCAGTTGCCTTCCGTTTCCGTACGCGGACGTTCGTCGGTATCGGCAATGTCATTTAAAAAAGATTCGGGAACTTTCAGGGTTTCGGTCAGGAATTTGAAATCACTGCTGTCCGGGCATACTACATTGACCCAGCTGTTAGGAAGCCATTGTGCTTTTTCCACAAAGCCGGCCTCACAATAAAGATATGTTCGCATCTTATTGCCTCCTTTCGTTTGTTAATGTCCGAGCAGAGGCATTACCGCAGAATGACTCTGTTCGTGTTAGTTAATACTGTTGTACGTTCGCGGGTTTGAATCGTCCATATTCTGTTTTATTTTTAAAGCAGCGCAAAAATAAGGAAATCATTTCAAATCTGCGGCATTTTTTCTTCCTTTTTGTCCGGCGGGGAGATTGCTTAACATAGATTAAACGTGTTCGTAATTAACTTTTTTGTACCTTTGCACCCGAAAAATAGAACGACAATTTAATTTTAGAATATTATGAGTAAGAAAGCCCTTTTAATGATTCTTGATGGTTGGGGATTAGCGACCACGGGAAAGATGACGTAATCTTCAACACTGCTACTCCTTACTGGGATTATCTGATGGAGACCTATCCTCACTCTCAGTTACAGGCCAGCGGTGAAAACGTAGGTTTGCCCGACGGACAGATGGGTAACTCGGAAGTGGGTCACCTCAATATCGGCGCAGGACGCGTAGTTTATCAGGATTTGGTGAAAATCAACCTCTCTTGTCGTGACAACAGCATCCTGAAGAACCCGGAGATCGTTTCAGCTTTCTCTTACGCAAAAGAAAACGGAAAGAATGTTCATTTTATGGGACTGACTTCGGATGGTGGCGTACATAGCTCTCTGGACCATCTGTTCAAACTTTGCGATATTGCTAAAGAATATAATATTGAGAACACTTTCGTTCATTGCTTTATGGATGGACGTGACACAGACCCGAAGAGCGGTAAAGGCTTTATCGAACAACTGGAAGCGCATTGCGCCAAGTCTGCCGGTAAAGTGGCTTCCATCATTGGCCGTTATTATGCTATGGACCGTGACAAACGCTGGGAACGTGTGAAAGAAGCGTATGACCTGCTGGTAAACGGCATTGGTAAGAAAGCTACCGACATGGTGCAGGCTATGCAGGAATCTTATGATGAAGGGGTAACGGACGAGTTTATCAAACCGATTGTGAATGCCGGTGTAGACGGTACTATCAAAGAAGGTGACGTGGTGATCTTCTTCAACTACCGTAACGACCGTGCCAAAGAGCTGACTGTAGTTTTGACCCAACAGGATATGCCGGAAGCAGGCATGCACACAATACCGGGATTGCAGTACTACTGTATGACTCCGTACGATGCTTCGTTCAAGGGTGTGCATATCTTGTTCGATAAGGAAAACGTGGCTAATACGTTGGGCGAGTATCTGGCTGCTAACGGAAAGAAACAGCTTCACATTGCCGAAACAGAGAAATATGCTCACGTAACATTCTTCTTTAACGGTGGTCGTGAAACTCCGTATGATAACGAAGACCGCATCCTGGTTCCGTCTCCGAAAGTTGCAACTTACGACTTGAAACCGGAGATGAGTGCCTATGAAGTGAAAGATAAACTGGTGGCTGCCATCAACGAGAATAAATATGACTTTATCGTGGTGAACTATGCCAATGGTGATATGGTAGGTCATACCGGTATTTACGAAGCTATCGAGAAAGCGGTAGTTGCCGTAGACGCGTGTGTGAAAGATACCATTGAAGCAGCCAAAGCTCAAGGTTACGAAGCTATCATCATTGCCGATCATGGTAACGCTGACCATGCTTTGAATGAAGACGGTACCCCGAATACGGCTCACTCTTTGAATCCTGTACCTTGTGTATACGTGACAGAGAATAAAGAAGCGAAAGTGGCAGACGGACGTTTGGCAGATGTGGCGCCTACCATCCTGCATATTTTGGATATGGTTCAACCGGCTGAGATGACAGGTTGCAATTTGATTAAATAATTAATAGCTTTTTACTACAATAGCTATCAGCATAAAATGAAGTGTTTTCGGGAGGCTTATACCTCTTGAAGACACTTCTTTTTTATCTAAATGCTTGTTGCTTCATATTTAATGAGTTATCTTTGCTAACCTTACACAAAATATAAAGATGAAACAGCTTATATTGTCAGGGATGTTCGTTGTATGTGGATTGTCCGTATCCCTTGCTTCTGAAAAGTGGGCTGTGGATAGCATAAACTGGCATCGTGCAGAGCAGAAAATGCAAGAGAAGGATTTTCAGGATGCAGCACTGACATATAAGGAATTGATTACGAAAGGAGATTCTTTGTTTGTGGATTATGCCGGCCGGCATGTTGAGGATATGCGTGAACAATATTCCATTGACGAGTTGGACTTACAAAACGGAATGCAGCAGAAGAAAATATGGAAATTGGTGTTTATCACCATTCTATGTCTGGTCGTTTTGTTATTCGTAGGACTTCTCTATTTGAGGAGAGCGGAGAGAAAACTTCTATTTTCCAGAGAAGAGTTGCAAAAGGCAAAAAGGCTGGCCGAAGAGTCTGTCCGTAATAAGAGCGTATTTCTTTCCAATATGAGCCATGAGATAAAAACTCCCTTAAATGCGTTGGCAGGTTTCTCTGAAATTTTGATTACTCCGGGAATTGACGATGAAGTTCGTGCGCAGTGTAATGACGTGATCAGGTTAAACTCCGATTTATTGTTGCATTTGGTAAATGACGTAGTCGATGTTTCGTGTCTGGATGTGGCAAATATGAGATTCTCCGTGGTTCCGCATGAGGTGGTGGCTTTATGCCGGAATGTGGTGGAGATGCTGAGAAATATCAAACAGACTTCTGCGGAGATGATTTTTGAGACAGAATTGTCTGCTTTGGAAATGGAAACTGATCCGTGCAGGCTCCAGCAAGTATTGATCAACCTACTGGTCAATGCCACAAAATTTACGAAGGAGGGATATATCACATTGACACTGCGGATAAATGAAGCCGGGGTACCTGAGTTTATGGTAACGGATACCGGGTGTGGAATTCCCCTTGAAAATCAAGAGGCTGTATTCAGTCGGTTCGAAAAACTCAATGAAGGCATCCAGGGTACAGGGCTGGGGCTGTCTATCTGTAAGCTGATCATTAATCGTATGGGAGGAGACATCCGGGTTGACTCCACTTATAGCAAAGGGGCCCGTTTTATTTTTACTCACCCTTTGAAACAGGAGGAAAACCGATGAAGAGACTGGTTGTTCTATTGTTTGGTTTGGTCGGTGCCGCCTTGTTTATGTCAGCTGCCAATTCGGGTGATCGTGTACTGCGTGACAGTATCTTTCATGTCTATCGGTCGATGCCTGCCGACACCACTCGGACCGTTTTTGCGAAAGAGGCTGCAATGGGACACGTTAAAGAAAGCTGGGCGTTGGAGTTACTGGATTCGGCATTGGTGTTTGCCCGGGAGATAAAAGATGTGGAGGGTGAGTTGGAACTCCAATACGGGATTTTTCGTTACTATACGTTCAGGATGGACGGTGAGAATATGGAAAAGACGTGTGCCACCCTGAGGGAAGCGTGTTATCGTTATAAGAAATATGACAACTATTTTCTGGCTTTGCATTATGTGCTCCAGTTGAAGGGATCGGAGGGGGACACGGAGTATGCCATTCTTGAATCGAGAAAGATGCGTGAAGAAGCTGTGCGTTTGCATGTCGACCGTGGAGTGTTTTTGTCATATATCACGGAGGGAAAGTCGTATGTTTTCGCGCGAAATACGGAAAAAGCAATCGAACAGTATCTGAAGGCACTTGAGATTGAAGGAACGACTTTCGGGGACAAACTCATGGTACATGGATATCTGGCGAGTTCCTATTACCTGAAAGATAAATATAAGGAGGCTCTTGGAGAATTGAAAGCACAACGGCAATTGATTGACGGAGTAATTAAGAAAAAGCCGTCTATGCTTGGAGTGTACAGATCTACTCTGTTGACCATCGAGTTGATGTATTGCAAGATTTATCTGGGCATGGTCGACGCAGATCCTTTGTGGATACATCTCAATGAAGCTGCCTAAATTTTATGATGATGACTTGTTTTTCGGTACAGCAGTCAATTATCACTTTTCTTGGGCGGGATATTATTATTTAAGACAGGACTGGGAACGATGTTTCCCTGAATTTGAACGTACATTGGCTGCTTTTAAGGGTACTCAGCCTATGTATGAGATCGAGATTCGGAGAATAATGGGAGATGCCTATGTGGATGCCGGCCGATATGAAGAGGCTGCCCGGACTTATAAAACAGCGGCTGTGATGTGCGATTCTGTAAATAAAGCTACTTTGCGGATGAATGAAGAGACGGTGGAGGCCAACTATCGTATCCGGAAAGCTTTGCTTGACAAAGAATTGGGAGAGAAGCGCTTTTTGCAAGTGGCGGTAGTAGGATTGTCTCTGTTTGTTGTTTTGTTGGTGTGGGGAGTGATACGCTTGATCCGGATTCGGGGAGAGTTGGTGAAATCTCAGAAGGAAATGGCGGAATCGTATGCCGTGGTCGTAGCAACCGATAAGATGAAAGAGGTTTTTTGCGGAACATTACAGATGAAATACGGGTTCCTCTGGATACTGTGGTGGAATTGTCTGACCGCCTGTGCCGGGAGACGAATTTGAAACAGGAAAAACAGCAGGAGTATTCTGCAACAATCAAGAAGTGTGCTTCAAAACTGATTGGCCTGATATTCAATGTGCTGGACCTTGCCCGATTAGAATCGGGAATGATGAAGTTTGTGGTAGAGGAGTATGATGTGGTTCAGTTATGTACCGATGCCAGGCTGATGGTGGAGATGCAAACCGAAAATAGAACGAAAGTTGATTTCCACACGGAACCGGATATGCTGCTGATCGATGTGGATACCAACCGGTTTATGAAAATGCTTGCTTCTGTGCTAAAATATCCCGAAGAAAGTGAGGGGCTTTTCAGGGTGAAATTCATCTTGTCCCGCCCAAGCGAGGATTATTTGCAAATTAAAGTTGTAAACAGCCCCATTTTTATGACTGCCGAAAGTGAAAAGGAGTTTGATGTTTTGCATACCATCAATCGGCTGTACTTAGAAACTTTCCAAGGTAGCTATCAGTTACTCGAAGAGAGTGGTGAGCGGATGATTATCATTACATATCCTGTGTCATGATTGCAGATGATTCGTATCCGGCATGAGAAAGCGTAATTGTTTTTGTCTTTTAGGATACGTTTTATCTTCTTGTTATGCAAATTCCCGGCGAAAACGATCTGTCGAACCATATATTTCTGTAACTTTGTCTTTAATAAACGTAGTGATAATAGATGATCTGTTATGCAATTAGCCACTATAAGATTATAAATTTTATCGCTAATTATTTGTTTGTCAATATTCTAATTTACATGATAATCTATCAAACTCAGGTGGCTTTACTATCAGATCTGAATATCTCTTTAAGAGTATGAAAAACTTGAGAGATTCCTTCTATTTACACTTAGGTAACTTGTATAATATAAACCGATAATTATGATTCAAATAGACAACGTTGTTGTGAGCCTGGATGTGCTTCGCGAGAAGTTTGTGTGCAACTTGGATGCCTGTAAAGGTGAGTGTTGCATTGAAGGTGATGCTGGGGCTCCGGTAGAACTGGAAGAGGTGGAGAAATTGGAAGAGGTGCTTCCGGTTGTTTGGGATGAACTGTCGCCCGAAGCTCGTGCGGTAATAGATAAGCAAGGCGTGGTATATACGATCGGGATGGTGATCTGGTGACCTCCATTGTGAATGGCAAAGACTGTGTATTTACTTGTTACGATGAAAAGGGGTATTGTTATTGCGCCATCGAGAAAGCATATCGGGGAGGAAAAACAGACTTTTATAAACCGGTGTCTTGCCATCTGTATCCTATACGGGTAGGCAATTACGGACCTTATCAGGCAGTGAATTACCATCGTTGGGATGTATGTAAGGCTGCTGTATTGTTGGGTAAAAAGGAGAATGTCCCGGTCTATCGCTTCCTGAAGGAGCCGTTGATTCGTAAATTCGGTAAGGAGTGGTATGATGAACTGGAGATTGCGGTAAAAGAATTGCAGGATAGAGGGATGATATGAACAGACAGGTAAAGAAAACACTTAAGATCAGCGGCATCACGTTGGGAA
>ENA-OQIC01000013-OQIC01000013.1-human-gut-metagenome-genome-assembly--contig:-NODE-13-length-65813-cov-3.800536_pt1 | contig 65813 bp, 82 predicted proteins | sample MGYA00242572_ERZ504736 | MGnify/ENA primary metagenome ERZ504736 (study PRJEB26092, sample SAMD00036201) | human gut metagenome | host: Homo sapiens | study: EMG produced TPA metagenomics assembly of...
CGTTTAAAGCTTTCTTTGGTTTAAAAATTGCTTTTGAATTTAGTTTGTCAAAGTAATTAGCAATTGATAAATCATTTCATCAATACATAGCAGAAACCCATTGAGCAACATGTTATGAATGATTTTTCGATTTTCTTTGATTTCTCCTAAAAAATCAGTCTTTCGAAGGCATTCTCTAGTGTACATGGTAAACAAATCAGGAGTTAATAAGGTAGAGCAAACAGAAAGTAATGTCAGCTCATAATTGCCCCAAATTTCAGTATCAAAAAGGTAATTATAAAGAAAAGTTTCCTCTTTCGCTGTCAGTTCAACACTCTCATCAAAGGCTTTCAAATGTGCTTTAACAATTAGCGCATATATCATTCCTGTCTCTTGATCTTGCTGTTTTTTAAGTTCACTTTCATACAATTTTTGTAAACCAGCACTATCAAATTTTTCCTCACAAGCATAGATTTTCTCTTGTAATTCTACCAAGTCGCTTTTTAAAAATCCTCTAGTCAGATAAAGAAATTCATTGATTTCAATGTGAGTATTTTCAAGTGCTATAAATAATTTTTGAGCAGAAAGGTCATTCTTTCCGCTTTCAAATTTTGAGAGCATTGAAGGAGAGAATTGCCCGCCAGAGGCTTTAGCTAGTGAGATATGTCTAGCTTCTCTTAATTCTTTGAAGGCCTGCCCTAAATATTTCATATTTTACTCCATTTTAAAAGTTCTTTTGTACAAATTATACCTTTTTTGTCAATTGACAACTTGCTGGGCAGATTTTCCTTTATCTAAAATTTTCTGAAAATTGTTGTGCTTTCAAGGTGAATGTGTTATAGTTAATTTTGTAATTAAATAAAGACATTTGGGGTGCGTAAAAGCTGAGATTATACCCATTGAACCTGATGCAGTTAGAACTGACGAAGGGAAATGTGTGAGTAACAACGTTTTTTTGTTGTGCTAAAAATCGATAGAAAAAATACTTTAGTATTGCAATACCAAAGGGATTATTCTGCAGTTTTTCAAGATAAAAATGACTCCATTTGAAGTTTTCAAGTGGTGTTTTTTATGCTTGTTTTAACTGAGTTTTTGGCTGCCTATTTGTCAGTAAAGGAAGACAAATGACATTTAATCGTGTTCATCGTTTAACGGTTTTAGCCATTATGGTTGCTTTAGATGTCCTGTTGACACCACTTTTTCGGGTTGAGGGAATGGCATTTATGTCTAGCGTCGTCAATATCATTGCAGGAACATTTATGACACCGTTGTATGCAGCTACTATGGCATTGATTGTTGCGGTGATTCGTATTTTGACACAAGCAGGAGTAGCAAGTATGGCACCGTTAGCCATCTTAGGTACGGTTCCTGGGGCGGTTTTAGCTGCTTATTTTTACCGCTTAACCAAGAAATCAATCATGTCGTGGGTGGGGGAGTTTCTCGGCACTGGTATTATTGGCTCGATTCTCTCTGCACCTGTTATGAACTGGTATTGGACAATGACAGCTAATGGTGATAACGAGCTCTTGGCAAAAGCTTCCGCAGCACAATCTTTATTTCTTTTTATGCCAAGATTTATTTGTGCCACGCTTATCGGTGGTGCGCTTGGATTGAGATACTCTGCTTATTTTGTTAATTTAGAACATTTATATTTAAAGCCAAGTAAAAAATTAGGAGAAAAATAATGATCAGTAAAGCTAAGATGTTTGATGGTTATGCTAATGCATATGACCAATGGTTTATGAAAAATGAAAATGTTTTTGCCAGTGAATTAAAGTTATTGCGCCGTACGTTGAACCGTTGGAAAAGAAAACGATACTTTCGATTGATTGTGGTAGTGGGCTTTTTGAATCTGCCTTGAAAAGAGAATATGGCATTCATGTCCAATATGGTGTTGAACCGTCAACGGATATGGCAAAAATCGCCCGCAAAAGAGGAATGACTGTTTTTATCGGTGATGCTGAGACAAGCGAATTGGCGGAAAATAGCTATGATGTGATTTATCTAAATGGCTGTTCAAGTTATATCAAAAATTTGTCAGCAGCTTATCAGAATTGTCACCGTGCTTTGAAAAAAGGTGGGCATTTGATTTTACTTGATGTTCTTGTTGAAAGTGCGTATGGCATTTTGTACAAATTTGCGGCGCATGTTGGGTCATATGAAAAAGAATTATTTGAACAAATCGCACCAACTTTCCCTTATCCAATCGAACTTGTCAGCTCTGCCATTTTCCATTCACCACTTGAGAAAGAAAATATCTTGCGTGAGGAGCTAGGAATGACAAATATCCGTTATTTTCAAACATTGACAGCGCAGCCGATTTACACAAATGATTTTGTGGAAGAACCAATTGAAGGGTACGACAAGGGTGGTTATGTAGCACTTGTCGCTGAAAAATAAATAATGAAAACGATAATCTTTTTTGACCTTGATGGGGTGATTTTTGATTCCTATGGATTGTGGGATAAGGCTGTTGAGGACTTTTTGAGTACCGCGAATTTGACTTATACCACGGAAATGAAGCAGAAGTTGTGGCAATTAAATATGCTAGAGGCAGAACATTATTTGAGAGAACTATTTGGCAAGCAAGGGCAAGCTTATCAACCAGAAATTTTAAAAGCGATTTTGCTTCAATTATACGAAACGGTCGATATTATGGAAAATGCGAAGTGCGTTTTAGCAGCTTTGGTTAGGCGTGGTTGCAAGCTTTATGCAGTGACTTCTAATTATTATGATTTTGCTGAAATTGGTTTGAAATCACAGCAGTTGTTGCCGTATTTTACGACCTTATATTCGTGTTTAAGTATGGGATATGCTGATAAAGAGCAGGCGTTTTTTCAGGAAATTCTCGAACAAGAGTGCCTGAATGCTAATCAGATTATTTATGTTGAGGATAGTCTTGCAAATCTCAAAGAAGCTAGAAAACTTGGTGTGACAGGGATTTATTTAGCAAATTCTGATAACCCGCAAGCTGGTCAAAATGACACATTTGTAACGATTGATTCACTAGATGAATTGACAAAAATAGTAAAGGAAATGGACAATGATTGTAAATGAATTAAAAAAACGTAGTGAGATTTTTGTTGAGAAAATTGTAGAAGATGACTTTATTCAGGGTATGATTACGGAAAAACTACCAGCTGAGGCAATTTGTCATTATCTGAAAGCTGATTCTGTGTATTTGGATAAATTTGCTGATATTTATGCGCAGCTTTTTGCAAAAATTACAGACAAAGCTAGTAAAGAATTTTTCTTAGGGCAAATTGATTTTATTTTTAAACATGAGGTGGGAGCACATCATTTTTTGGCTCAAGTAGTGGGACGAGATTATGAGGAAATAATTGCCGATAGAGCTTGGTATCCTAGTGCTGACCATTATATCAAACACATGTATTATCAGCTGAATCGTGATAATCTTGTCTATATTTTGGCTGCCATGCTGCCTTGCCCATGGATTTATCAGCAGGTTGCCAAACGAGTGCTAGCAAGTGGCAAGATTTCTGATGATAATCCGTTTAGAAATTGGCTTGATTTTTACGGTCAAGAGGGTGTGGCAGACGCTTGTTTGACGGTTTATTTTGATTTAGTAGCGAAATACAGTGAACGCTTGTCCGCAGATGAACAAAAAGAAGTGATTCGTGTGTTCTTGGAAAGTTGTCAGCATGAACGTCAATTCTTTCAAATGGCAGTTGAGCAGGAAGAGTGGCCAGGGGAGGTAAGAAATGTCTAAATTACAAGTAGCGTTAACGATTGCAGGAACTGACCCTAGTGGTGGTGCAGGAATTATGGCAGATTTGAAAAGTTTTCAAGCGCGTGGGGTCTATGGTATGGCTGTTGTTACCAGCGTTGTGGCACAAAATACCCAAGGTGTGCAAGCTATTTGTAACCTTGACCAGTCGATACTTGATGCTCAGTTAAAAAGTGTGTTTTCCGATATTCCTCCACATGCTATTAAAACAGGTATGTTAGCCGAAGTCGAAACCATTGAACGTGTCAGTCAGTATTTGAATACTATTGATTGTTCTTACGTTTTAGACCCCGTTATGGTGGCGACGAGTGGTGACCGTCTGATTAGTTTAGAAGCTGTGCAGGCGCTCAAAGAAAAATTGCTGCCGCTTGCAACCATTATCACGCCAAATCTACCAGAAGCAGAGGTGCTTTACGGACAAGAATTAAAAGATGAAGCAGCGATTTTACAAGCAGGAAAAGCTATTCAAGCTGACTATGGCGTGAAAAACGTCGTTATCAAGGGTGGTCATTTAGAAAATGAAGCCAAAGACTTTCTTTTCCTAGAAAATGGTCAAGTCGTGACATTTTCATCTGAACGTATCCCTACCAAACACACACACGGAACGGGTTGTACCTATGCTGCGGTCATTACTGCTGAATTAGCCAAAGGACAGTCAGTAGAAAAGGCTGTGACAACTGCTAAACATTTCATTACAGAAGCTATCAAGACGGCGCCAGAATTGGGACACGGCAACGGACCAGTTAATCATGTGATCTACAAAGGAGATAGATGACTTATTAGATGATTTGAGACAAAACCACCCTTTGACAATCTGTTTAACCAATCAAGTAGTCAAAAATTTCACGGCTAATGGGCTGTTATCGTTAGGTGCTTCCCCTGCATGAGTGAGTACCAGGCAGATTTGGAAGATTTTTTGCCGCAGGCTAATGGTCTGTTGGTTAATATCGGCACGCTTAATGACAGAAGCTGGCAATTGTACAAGGATGCTTTGGATATTGCAGAAAAACATGATATTCCTACGGTTTTAGACCCTGTGGCTGCTGGCGCTGGTAAATTTCGTCAACAAGTAGCACTTGACTTGATTGAACACCACCGAATGTCACTTTTGCGAGGAAATGCTGGAGAAATTGCTGCGCTAATTGGTGAAAGAGTAGCTAGTAAGGGGGTTGATTCTGCACAAGTTGATGACGTTGGAAAACTTGCTTTGCGAGCCAATCAGATTTTGCAACTCCCTATCGTTATTACTGGAGAAACGGACGCCATTGCTGTTAATGAGAAAGTTTTATTATTACACAATGGTAGTTCACTTATGCCATTAGTGACTGGAACAGGTTGTCTTTTAGGTGCAGTGTTAGCAGCATTTATCGGGCTGGCTAAAGAAAAGGATTTATTAGCTTGTTTGGAAGAAGCATTATCAGCTTATAATATCGCAGGTGAATTGGCAGAGAAGAAGCTTAGCGAACCATTGCCAGGAAGTTTTCAAATTGCATTTTTAGATGCTCTCCATCAGGTGACAAACACGGACATAGAGCGATTGAAAAAAGTTGAGGTCTATCATGGATAAAGAAATCTTACAAGTTTATTTTATTTGTGGCACAGCAAATTGTCCTGAAGGAAAATTTTTAGAGATTTTGGAAGCTGCTTTTAAATCAGGGGTGACGTGTTTTCAATTTCGTGAAAAAGGTGCTAATGCTCTAAAAGGTGACGAAAAAGTGGTCTTAGCTAGAAAAGTTAAGGAACTTTGTCGTAAATATCAGATACCTTTGATTATCAATGATGATGTGGATTTAGCGCTAGAACTTGATGCGGACGGCATTCACTTAGGCAAGATGATTTGCCGATTACCAAAGCGCGCCAGCTTTTTCCAAATAAAATCATCGGCTTGTCTGTCGGCTCGACCATAGAATACCAACAATCGGCTGTTGGATTGGTTGATTATATTGGCGTAGGACCGATTTTTCCAACCTCATCTAAAAATGATGCAGGTGAGGTGATTGGCTTAAAAGGTTTAAATGACGTTAGAGATTATGATAAAGAAATTCCAATCGTGGCGATAGGTGGTATTACTTTTGGCGATGTGGCAGCCATAAAACAATCTGGTGCAGACGGTGTGGCGGTCATATCCGCCATTGCACAGTCCAAACAAGTAGAAGTTGATACCCAGAGGCTTAGTAGTTGCTTTGACTAAAATTTATAGTTTAAAATTATACCCAGTCTTTTTAATAAATATTAGTCAAAATTAATAAAAGAGTCTAAAAGGTATGTATATTTTAAAAATTTTAGATTGGAGTTTCCCATGACACGAAAATATAATTTTGAAAAGTTACAATTACACGCTGGTCAAGCTGTTGCCAATGCTGGCGGAAAGCGCCAGCAAGAATATTATGTGTTAGAACAAGGCATATATCAAGTTGAGGTCTTGGCTAACTTGGATAAGTTACTACCAACGGGTGCTCTCATTTCAATTGCTTATCCGAATTGGACAGAAGCGACAGGTTCACCAGTCCGAGCAATTGCCTATGTTTTTGAAAATGATGTTACTGACTAAACTTGCGTTTTGAAATCATGTGATACGCACCAAGCTGATTAAATTCAACGGCAAGTTTAGAGAGAATTACAGGTCTTACAATTTCCAAACAAATCGTTCGTTAAAAATAGTAAAATTGGTTACAATAGGGAAAACAATGAATTGTGGGTTGACCTTTGGCAAGATAGTATTTTCTATTTATTGAGCCATGGCAAACTGCTCCTTTTCTAATGGAGGATTTACTTATGACAACATTTCTTGGAAAGTCTGTAACTTTAGTCGGGCAACAATTGCAAATTGGGGAAACAGCGCCAGATTTCACCCTAACGACAACCGATTTGGCACAAAAAAGCTTATCAGATTTTGCTGGTAAGAAGAAAGTTATCAGCGTTATTCCGTCAATTGATACAGGAATCTGTTCGACACAAACTCGGACATTTAACAAAGAATTATCAGATATGGAAGATACCGTTGTTATTACTGTTTCAGCCGATTTGCCATTTGCGCAAGCACGTTGGTGTGGCGTAGAAGGCTTGGAGCGCGCAGTAATGATGTCCGACTACTATGACAATACATTCGGAAAAACCTATGGGCTTTTGATGCAAGAATGGCATCTGTTAGCGCGTGCCGTATTGATTTTAGATGAGGATAATAAGCTTGTTTACGCTGAATACCTTGAAAACGTCAATTCCGAACCAAACTATCAAGCCGCCATTGAAGCCGTAAAAGCATTATAAATGTCAAAGAGTCTGGGATAAAAAGAGTTTGATTTTTGAAAAACTTTACTATTGAGTCATTTGAATGACTTAAATTAATAAAAAACGAACAAAACAGAAGTTTAAATGTCAGAAAACTCCGTTTGTTCGTTTTTCTAGTTGAGGTTGGACTTTTGTCCCAGCCTCTTTATGTTTTTAAATCATTTTGTCTAATGCAGCAACTTTAAGAATAATATCTGTGATTTCATCGGTACTTTCTTTTCCTCCATTTGCAATCCAAAATGAAATGATACTTTCGATACTAGATAAATATACTTCTAGAGCATATTGGTAAGGAATGTCATAGTAAGTAGTAATTGCATCTTTGAAATCAGGGACAGTTAAAAGAAATTCATAGACGAAATCTTTAAGTGTCTTAGGAAAGTTAACATAAGATGATTTTGAGATAGCAGATATGAATTCAAAGTTTTGTTTAGCATAAGTTAAAGTTTGACGGAGAACAGATCGAGTATCTGTGTAAATCGTTTCGTCGTTCAAAATGTTAAATAAATCATCCAATGTATCATGTTTGAGTTGACACATCATATCATATTTGTCAACGTAGTGAAGATAGAAAGTACCGCGGTTTATTCCTGCCGTTCGTGTTAAATCAGATACGGTAATTTCCTCGAAATTCTTTTCTAAAAGTAATTTTGCCAATGCTTGCTTGAGGTAATTTTCAGTTTCAGTATGACGTTTTTTCATAATGAGTAAAATCCTTTTATTAATTTCTTAAATGAACAGAATGTCTATTTTTGTCCTTGTTTAATCTCTGTGCAAATTATATAATAAACTTCGAATTTAATCAACATGTTGTTTAAATAAGACTTTGAAGAGGTGATTGTATGGCTTACATTGAAATGAAGCATTCTTATAAACGTTATCAACTGGTGATACAGAGATTATTGCTAATAATGATATTAATTTTGCGATTGAAAAAGGTGAATTGGTTATTATTTTAGGGTCGTCTGGTGCAGGAAAATCAACTGTCCTTAATATCTTGGGCGGCATGGACAATAACGACGAGGGACAAGTGATTATTGATGGTGTTGATATTGCTAATTACAGTCAAAAGGAGTTGACAACCTATCGTCGAAATGATGTTGGTTTTGTTTTTCAATTTTACAATTTAGTTCCAAATTTAACCGCCAAAGAAAATGTTGAATTGGCTTCGGAAATCGTTGCAGATGCTAGAGATGCTGAGCAAACCTTGATTGATGTCGGACTAGGAAAACGTCTGAATAATTTCCCTGCGCAGCTGTCTGGTGGTGAACAACAACGTGTTTCCATTGCGCGTTCAGTCGCTAAAAATCCTAAATTATTGCTGTGTGATGAACCGACTGGAGCGCTCGATTATCAAACAGGAAAGCAAGTGTTGAAGATTTTACAAGATATGTCTCGTCAAAAAGGCTCAACGGTTATTATCGTGACACACAATTCTGCCCTTGCGCCAATTGCTGACCGTGTCATCCATATGCACGATGCCAAGGTGAGCAGTATTGAGCTAAATGAACACCCACAAGATATTGAAACGTTAGAATATTGAGGTGGAGAAGATGGCGAAAAAGACTTATTGGAAAGATATCCGAAAATCATTTGGCAGTTCAAAGGGACGTTTTTTATCCATTATGCTTTTGATGATGTTGGGTGCGTTTGCCTTCGTTGGTTTGAAAGTAACTGGACCTGACATGCAGGCAACTGCTAGCCAATATTTGAAAAAACATAATACAATGGACTTGTCTGTCATTGCAAGTTACGGCTTTAGTGATGATGACAAAGAAGAACTAGATAGTATTAAAAATGCTGATGTTGAATATGGTTATCTGACAGATGTTACCGTTAAGAATACCGATGATGCTATTCGTGTATTTTCAAAAAGCACAAGCATTTCTACCTACGAACTTGTATCAGGAAGGTTTCCAAAATCATCTGATGAAATTGCGCTTGCTTCAACGATGAAAGATGATTATAAAGTCGGCAATACGATTAGCTTTACGCAATCAGATGAGGATGGAATTTTAAAAAATACTACCTATAAAGTCGTTGGTTTTATGAATTCATCTGAAATTTTGTCAAAGACAAGCTTGGGTTCTTCGACGGCTGGTGACGGTTCTTTGTCAAATTATGCTGTCGTTACAGAATCGGCTTTTGACACAGATACTTACACGATTGCTCGCATTCGTTACGACAATTTAAAAACGTTAAATCCATTTTCAGAAAGTTACAAGCAAAAAGTTGCAGATAAGCAAGATGAATTAGATGATTTACTCTCTGATAATGCTGAGCAACGTTTGGCAAGTCTAAAATCAGATGCACAATCAGAAGTAGATGCTAATCAGGAAAAGGTTGATAGCGCTAAAGCGCAATTGGCTGCGCAGGAGTCGGCTCTTGCTAGTTTGTCTGCTGAACAACAAGCTGCCTCACAAAGTTCAATTGACCAAGCACAAGCTGAAATTACAGAGAGCGAAAGCGAAATTCAAGAAGCGCAAGCTAAAATTGATGCCATGACAGAGCCGACTTATACGTCATACACACGCTCGACATTCCCAGGGGGAGAAGGTTATCAGACTTATGAATCTAGTACATCAAGTATTAGCAGCATTGGGAATATCTTTCCTGTCGTGCTTTATGTCGTCGCTGCACTGGTGACATTTACCACAATGACTCGTTTTGTTGATGAAGAACGTACCAATTCTGGAATTCTCAAGGCGCTTGGTTACAGGAATTCTGACGTTATTAAGAAATTTGTTATTTATGGTTTCGTTGCCAGCATGATTGGAACTGTTCTTGGAATAGTTGCTGGGCACTATTTGTTATCACGCATTATCGCACAGATTGTAACCAGTGATACGACACTTGGTGAGACTCATCTTTATTTCTATTGGAACTACACAGCGATTGCCCTAGTCTTAGCCTTGATTAGTGCGGTTTTACCTGCCTTTCTCATTGCCAAAAATGAACTAAGTGAAAACCAGCACAGCTGTTGCTACCTAAGCCACCTGTCAAAGGTTCTAAAATTTTCTTGGAACGTATTGGAGTTATCTGGCGTCGTTTATCATTCACGCATAAAGTTACTGCGCGCAATATCTTCCGTTACAAGCAACGAATGTTGATGACGATTTTTGGGGTTGCTGGGTCAGTCGCTCTGCTTTTTGCAGGACTTGGTATTCGCTCATCCTTAGGAAATGTTATCGAAAATCAGTTCACTAATTTAATGCCGTATGACATGATTGTCGTTAAAGACGATGATAACAGCAGTAGTGAAAATCAAGAAGTCAAAGATTTCATGGATTCAAATAAAGTATCGCAATACCAAAGTATCTATTTTATGACTTTATCAGAAACAATTTCAGGTTTAAGCGATAAACAGACCGTATCAATTATGGTCAGCAGCGGTGATGATTTTGGTGATTTTATTCATTTGAAAGATGCTTCGAGTGGCGATAGTCTGACCTTATCTGATGATGGTATTATCATATCAGAAAAATTAGCTTCGCTTTATCATGTGGAGGCTGGCGACAGCTTTACATTGAAAGACAGTGATGGTAAAAAGCATACCGTGAAAGTCGCTGCAGTAGCTGAAATGAATGTCGGGCATTATCTCTTTATGTCACAGAAAGTTTATCAAAAGATTTTCGGAGAAACACCTGATGATAATGCTTACTTGGTAACGTTGAAAAATGATTCTAGCAGTAATATTGAAAAGCTCTCAACGAAATTACTTGCCATGTCTGGTGTTTCAGCTGTCAGCCAAAATTCATCGCTAGTTAAAACGGTTAAATCTGTCGTTGCCTCTTTAAACGGTGCCATGACAATCTTAATCGTGGTCTCTATCTTGCTTGCCGTGGTTATTCTCTATAATTTGACGAATATCAATGTTGCAGAGCGGATTCGTGAACTTTCAACTATTAAGGTTCTTGGTTTCTATGACAAAGAAGTGACAATGTACATTTATCGTGAAACAATCAGCCTATCCTTAATTGGTATCATTGTCGGCTTAATTGGCGGGAAATACCTTCACCAAGTGATTATGGGAATGATTGGTTCGGATAATATTATGTTTGGCACAGCTGTTGGTTGGGATGTTTACGCTATACCAATTGTTGTTATTGTCATCATTCTATTAGCATTAGGTTGGCTCGTTAACCATATCCTAAAAACAGTTGATATGCTAGAAGCGTTGAAATCAGTAGATTAGTACTAAACAGGCTTTTGCCTGTTTTTCTTTGTAAAATTTGTGAATAATTTATTAATTCTAAAGCGTTTTATGGTATAATGACGAACATATGGTTAAAAATCATATGATGATGAGCTGAGGACTTTTTAAGATTGGGCGACAAACGTCAGATAAATAGTCCTCCTAATTTCTTAATGTCCGAGTGGCTCTGTTTATCAGAAAGGAGCTGTTATGGCTGAGAATCAACAAAAGCGTATATCGCGCGAACGGCGGAAGAGGTTGCTTCGTCGCTTGAAGTCAGAAGTCGGTCCGCATAAACGCGATCTTTATATCGCGGCAGTCTTGTCGTGGATACAATTTTTAATGCGTATTCTCTCATTTTTCCTGATTGCGAAAAGTGTAGAGCACTTATATAAAGGTGAGGAAATCTCACTCATTACTCTTATTTGCCAGCTATTGATACTAAGCGCTATCGGTTTTGCCGTATCCTTGCTAGCTAAAAAATATCAAGGAACAGCTTCACAATATGCTCGTAATCATTTAAAAGGAGCTTTTTTGAAGCGTTTCAAAATCATGGCGGTGAATTTGACGACAAGGACTTTTCTGTTGCTGATATCATGAATGTGGCATCGCAAGGGATTGACACCTTAGACACTTATTTCAACCACTACTTAACAATTTCGTTAAGAGCTTACTTTAACTGTGCAACGGTTCTATTATTAGTTGCGTTTATCTATCCTATTGGTGGTTTGATTTTTCTAGTCAGCCTACCGTTTATTCCTGTGTCTATTATTTTGATGCAAAAGCGTTCTAAAAAGATTATGAACCATTATTGGGCGACTTATATGGACGTTGGTAATCTTTTTATGGATGATTTAAAGGGAATGAATACTCTTTACACCTATGATGCTGACGAACGCTATGCAAAGACATTTGTTGAAAAAGCGGAAGAATTTCGTCGATCAACCATGGAATTGTTGAAATTTCAATTGCAATCTGTTGGTTATATGGACGGTGTCATGTACATTGGTGTCGGGGTTTCAGGATTTGCAGCAGCCGTTTCACTATCACACGGTCATCTTTCATTGTTTAGTTTGATTTTCTTCGTTCTCATTGCAACCGAATTTTTTGCACCAATTCGTGAAATGGGCTATGGTATGCACTTGGTAATGATGAATACTAAAATGGCTGACCGCATTTACACTTTTTTAGATAGCGCAGCGGTAGATGATTCTCAAGAGAACAAAGCATCGCTACCAACTGATATTAAAGAAATTCGTTTTGATAATGTCAGCTTTTCGTATGACAATACTAAGATTTTATCGAACTTGTCATTTACAATTCCTAAAGGGAAAATTTTTGCTGTCGCTGGTGAAAGTGGTCGTGGGAAGACGACTATTGCGAAACTTCTTCAAAAGCAATTATCGGTGTCAGAAGGAAAGATTTTCTTTGGTCAGCAAGATTTAGTGGATGTTAATTTAGATGCTGTCAAAGAAAGTGTGATGTACGTATCACCAGAATCATATCTATTTAATGGAACAATCTATGAGAATCTTGCTCTAGCGACAGATATGTCTCAGGCGCAGTTGCTGACTTGGTTGAATCAACGTCACCTCATGACTTTCTTACAAGACTTACCAGAAGGATTGCAAACTGTAGTCGGAGAGAATGGAAATCTTTTGTCACCAGGTCAACGTCAACAAATTATTTGTGCTCGTGCTCTCCTTGCTAAACGCCCTATCTATATTTTTGATGAAATGACATCAAGTATTGATAGTGAAAACGAGCAATTGCTTTATGACTACATTAAATTAACTGCTCAGAATGCCATTGTTTTGGTTATCTCACATAAAATGAAGCAAGTTTTACAAGCAGAGCAAGTTCTTTTTATTGATAGCAAGCGCACCATTTCACTTGGGCGACCAGAAGCATTATTAACAACTAATGCGGAATTTAAAAAACTCGTGTCAACTCAAGAAGAATTGGAGGCGATTTTACATGGCTAGTAAAGAATTATCAACAAAAACACTTGTTAAACGTCTTGCAAATTTGGTTAAAGGCTTATGGCTACAATATGTTTTAGCAGTTGGCGGAGCTGTTTTGGGATTTTTGATGACCATTCTTATTCCAAGTTTAGTCATTCGGCTAGCTTGGCAAGCTTTAGAAGGTCAGGCACCGCACTTTTCTTTTGTGGTTATCTTGTTTGCCTTGGGGCTCATGCGGGGTATTTTACGCTACATTGAGCACTTTTTTGGGCATTATGTCGCCTTTAAAACACTTTACGATTTTAGATGCATGGTTTTTGCAAAACTACGTCGTTTAGCACCAACAAAATTGGATCAACAAGATAGCGGAAACATGCTAAAAATGATTGGTGAAGATATTGAAGCCATGGAAGTTTTCTTTGCTCACACCCTTCCACCAGTAATGACAGCCAGTCTAGTAACGATTATTTTAGCGGTTTATTACTGGTCAGTTTCACCTGTGATTGCTGTGATTAGTTTATTGGTTTATGCGATTTTAGCGATTTTCCTACCACGAGCACAAGCACGACAGTTACAACCATTATTGCAGAAGCAGTCACAAACACGCAAAGCTTATATGTCTCATTTTTCGGATAGTTTGCATGGCATGAAAGAATTGCTGCAGTTTGGGCAAATTAAATCAGACTTGGAACACTTAAATAAAGAAAGCGAATCGGTTAATGCGCGTGAAAAAGAGGTGGCACAAGCACAGCACCTGCAAGCAAGTCTATCATTTCTAGTAATTGGATTAGCTATCATGTTAGTAGCAGTTTTGGCTATCTCACAAGCAAACCAAGGACAAATTTCTCTTGTTTCTGCAACAACAATTATTGTTGTCTTTTCAACATCATTTGCGCCATATTTGGAATTGAGTCGCCTGCCACTTGGCTTTAAACGGGCGATGACAGCAGCTCGTCAAGTTTTTGAACTATTAGATGAGAAAGAATTTGATAAATCAGGTCAAACCTTTGATGAAACAATAGATAGTATTGTCTTGGAAGATGTTTCGTTTGCGTATGAGAATCGTAATCAAAGCATTTTTAATCACCTGTCAGTTGCCTTTGAAAATCATAAAATCATTGGTTTAGTTGGACAATCTGGTTCTGGTAAATCCACTCTGATGAAGCTTGTCATGAGATGGTATGATAATACTAAAGGACAAATTTTAGTGAATCATAAGCCACTTTCAACTCTGGCAGCACGTGATATTCAAAATCGTATTGCCTATATTCCACAAATTCCTCAAGTATTCAGCCAAAGTATTCGTGAGAATTTGACGCTTGGCAATCCAGATATTACAGATGACATGATTTTAGAAACGGCAGCAAAATGTCGCATTAAAGACAAGATTTTGTCAACTAAGGATGGGTTAGATACGCTCTTAAACAGCGAGCAAACGCTATTTTCAGCAGGTGAATTACAACGTTTAGAGTTGACACGAGCTTTATTAAAAGATGCTGATTGTTACATTTTTGATGAACCAACAAGTAACCTCGATTCACTTAACGAGGCAGCATTTTTACAAGTTGTTCGTGAACATTGTAAAGGCTATGTTTTTCTTATTTCTCATCGTTTGAGTACAGTAGCAGCTAGCGATGTTATTTACAAAGTTGAAAATGAAACCTTGACCCAGATATAACATATGAATGTGTGTTGGTATTTTAATACTAGATTTAAAAATTCTATCTTAAAACGAGACAGCTTATATAGATTGGAGTTATTTTGAAAACTAAAGATATTATTACAACAGGAATTTATACAGCACTTTATTTTGTTTTTCTATGTTTAGGAACATTATTATCTGTTTTCTTAGCGTATAGTGCAAATATGAAATATGCGCCAGCTTTCATTGCTTTATTGGCAGGAACAGTTTACATGCTCTTAATTGCTAAAACAAAGAAATTTGGTTGTTTAATACTAATGTCAGCTGTTATTTCCGTTTTCTTCTTTATGTCAGGACATTTCGCTTTTTCATTTCTTCCAAATTTAATTAGCGGTATTTTAGCGGATATCATTGCAAAATTTGGTAAATATAAAAATAAACTTTACAATTTGATTTCTTATATTGTCTTTTCATTCGGAAACTTAGGTCCTGTCATTATGATTGTGGGTTGTTCGAGACACTTATATTGAACATTTGGTTGCGATTGGAAAAGACACGAGTTACATCAATGAAGTAATGGTTAATTCTGATTTTTCAAACGTTGCTTGGCTTTCTTTAACTATCATTATCGGTGGTTTACTTGGCGGTTTATTTGGACAATATATGCTGAAAAACACTTTAATAAAGCTGGTATGGTAGAGTAATGAATGCAGTTACTATTGATGTTCGTACTAAAATAATCTTACTTTTTTTTACCAATATTTTACTGTTGCTTCATATTTCTGATGGCTATGAATGCCTTTTAATGATTGGCTTAGGGCTATTGTTTTTTCTGGAAGGTGACCGAAAAAGAGCGCTATATTATGTTATTTCGTTCTTAGCATTGATTATTTTAGAAGATTATTTATTATCGCCAGAGTATGTGACGTCTTATATTGCTTTGTTTCTAGTTGGTGGACGTAGATTTTTACCTTGTTTTATGATTGGTGGTAGTATTTTAAAAGGTTCGGTGCATGAATTATCGTCGCTATGCGTACATGGCATATGCCAGAAGGGCTTCTAATTGCTATTGCCGTCATGATGCGCTTTTTACCAACGATAAAAGAGCATTACCGAATGATTTATGATAGCCTAAAAATCAGAGGAATTTTTACGAGTCGTTGGATGATTATTCGTCATCCACTGATGTTTTTTGAATATATTTTAGTGCCTTTGCTGATGAATGCTACTCGTATCGCACAAGATTGACAATCGCTAGTATGACAAAAGGTGTTGCTAGTCAAAAAAGAAAAACGTCCTACATGACTTATCGATTTGGCTTAGTGGATTATGCTGCCTATGGCTTTATGGTTATTTTCGTATTAGCTCTCATAACGGGGGTGACATTGTGATGATTTCCGTTAAAAATCTTAAATTCACTTATTTGAACAGTAAGAAATTAAGTCTGAAAATCGATTCTCTCCAAGTTGCTAAGGGGGAATGTTTGGTGCTCTGTGGAAAAAGCGGTAGTGGTAAGACAACTTTTGCAAGGTTATTGAATGGTTTAGTACCCGAATACTATCAAGGTAAATTAGAAGGTGACATTCAAGTTGTTGGCATGCAACCAGGGCAAAATTCTGTCGAAGAAATGTCGCAAAAAATCGCCTCTGTATTTCAAAATCCTGCCACACAGTTTTTCCACCGCAAAGTTGAACACGAGCTAGTTTTTCCTTGTGAAAACCAAGGGATTGCTCAAGCTGACATCCAAAGCCGTCTAAAGCAAATAACCGACTTATTTAATCTTGAACAGTTGTTGAATTATGATTTACTAAACGCTTCAGGTGGGGAGCAGCAGCGTGTTGCCATTGCGACAGCTAACATGCAAAATCCTCAACTTTTGATACTAGATGAGCCTAGTGCCAATTTAGACCAAACAAGCGTTGAAAGGTTAAAATCACATCTTAAAGCTTTAAAAGCACTCGGAGTGACGATTGTGATAGCTGAGCACCGTCTAGATTTCTTAAAAGATTTAGGTGATACCTATCTGTACTTTGAAAATGGTGAGGTGACTCATACTTGGTCACGTAAGGAGTGGCTAGCCCTAAGCGAAGAGCTTGGTTTACGCAGTGGCGAAAACCTTTCTTTTGCTAGTCAAACATTACCAGAAGTGCCTGCTCAAAATGACCTTCGGGTACACGAGCTTACGCTGACAGCAGGGAAAAAATCTTTGGGGGCTATAAGTCATTTAGCTTTTCCAGTTGGGAAAATAATAGCTATTCTTGGGCAAAATGGTCTTGGAAAATCGAGTTTTGCAAAGCTTCTTTCTGGTTTAAATAAATCAAATGGAATTATTTCTCTTGCGGGACGTCCCTTTCAGAAAAAGAACGTCTTAAAGAGACAGCTTACGTTGTGCAAGAAATCTCCCTTCAACTCTTTTCAGATAGTGTAAAAAAAGAGTTGCTTCTTGGCAATCAGCAGAAAAAGGATTATCAAAAAATTGCTGATAATTTAGGTTTGCAAGACTTGTTACAACGCCATCCGCTATCTTTATCAGGCGGTGAACAACAACGTGTTCTTATTGGAAATGCTTTGCTATCGGATAAGAAAATTTTCATCTTTGATGAGCCAACAAGCGGTCTTGATTACGAGCATATGTTAGCTGTTGGGAAACTTTTGCAAGAGTTAAAAGCAGCAGGAAAAATCGTTCTTGTTATCACACACGATAAAGAATTAGTCACGACTGTTTGTGACTATCAACTAGATTTGCAAAATATATTTCGAATGAATAAGATAGTGGCAAATAAAGTCACTAATAGAGGCTTGGGGTCAATGGTTTTGTAGAAAAAGATTCCTCTGCAAATTTTGGTTTCTTGTTGTTAATCTAATTAAAAACGGTCTAGGGATAGACCGTTTTACTTGTCAAAAAATAGTTTTAGTATTATAATACTAAAATATAAAGGAGATAGCTATGAACGGACTTGTTGAAAATTACAAATCAAATAAGATTGCTAAGATTCCTTTAAAGGAGATTACAGAACATTTTAAAGGTAAGGCAGTTTCAAAATTAGGAGATGGTGGCAATATTTCTGTAATTAATTTAAGCGACATGGACGACACGGGGATTGACTATGTTCATTTAAAGAAAATTGATTGTGATGAAAAAAGTGTCTCACGTTATCTGTTGCAAGAAGGAGATGTGTTAATCGCTTCTAAAGGTACAGTGAAAAAAATTGCTGTTTTTGCTGAACAAGACGAACCAGTAATTGCTTCGGCTAACATTACTGTTTTACGTCCTACCAGCGATATTTCAGGTGGTTATATCAGACTGTTTTTGGCATCTGATTTAGGACAAGCACTACTGGATGAGACAAATACTGGTAAGAATGTGATGAATTTAAATACTCAAAAAATTATCAGTATTGAAATACCAAAGATTCCTGTTATTCGCCAAGCTTACTTAATTCAAGGATACGAACAAGGTTTGAAAGACTATAAACGTAAACTAGCCAGAGCAAAACAAGAATGGCAACGTATTCGTAGCGAGGTTGAAAAAAACTTATTTTAATATAGGTATAAGTAAAAGAAGCTAATCGAGCTTCTTTTTGCTATAATGGTGATATTAGAAAATTCAAGTGAGGAATTTATGAATAATATTAAATGCCCGCATTGCGGAACTGTTTTTACAATCAATGAGACAGAGTATAGTCAGCTTTTAGCACAAGTCCGTAGCAATGAATTTGACAAAGAAATCCACGACCGTCTTGAAAAAGAAAAGGCTTTGCTAGAAGAAAAATCAAAAAACGATTTGCAGACCCAAGCTAGCGCGAAAGATAAAGAAATCAGCGAGCTAACCACGCAGCTAGAACAGCTAAAACAGACACTAGCCTTAGAAAACCAACGCCTTCTAAGTCAAAAAGAGCAAGAAATCGCTGAGTTGAAAGTACAATTGGAAAACTTAACTTCCGTAAAAGACCTTGAATTGACACAAGCGTTGACCGAAAAAGATAAGGAATTGTCAGATTTATCCGCTCAAATCGAGCAGTTAAAACAATCTTTTACCTTAGAAAATCAGCAAGCTCTTAGTAAAAAAGAAACAGAAATCACAGAACTTAAAGCACAATTAGAAAATTTATCTTCCGTAAAAGAGCTAGAACTAAGTCAAGCGTTATCTAAGAAAGATAAGGAATTGGTTGAGGTTCAAAATCAACTGGAACGTTTATCACTTGAAAACAAAAACAGTCTAATTGAAGCCGTTGCGGCTGTTGAAAAAGAACGTGATGATGCCAAATCAAAATTAGCTCTTCAAGAAAAAGAAGCAGAATTATCCTTAGCTTCTGTCAAGAGTGACTATGAAGCGCAACTAAAAGCGGCTAACGAGCAGGTGGAATTTTACAAAAATTTCAAAGCGCAACAATCTACAAAAGCTATCGGAGAAAGTTTAGAAGTCTATGCTGAAACGGAGTTTAATAAGGTTCGGGCTTACGCTTTTCCAAATGCCACTTTCGGTAAAGACAATGAAGTATCAAGTCGTGGTTCAAAAGGGGATTTCATTTATCGTGAAACGGACGAAAATGGTATTGAAATACTATCCATCATGTTTGAGATGAAAAATGAAGCTGATGAAACAAAAGCGAAGCACAAAAATAGAGATTTCTATAAAGAATTAGACAAAGACCGTCGCGAGAAAAATTGTGAGTATGCCGTTTTAGTAACCATGCTAGAAGCAGACAATGATTACTTTAATACTGGTATTGTTGACGTTAGTATGAGTATGAAAAAATGTACGTTGTCCGTCCGCAACTATTCATTCAGTTGATTGGTATTTTGCGAAATGCTGCGCTCAACTCACTCAAATACAAGCAAGAGTTAGCTTTGGTACGTGAACAAAATATTGATATCACACACTTTGAAGATGACCTTGAAACCTTCAAAAACGCTTTTGCTAAGAACTATACTTCAGCAAGTAATAACTTCAAAAAAGCCATTGATGAAATTGATAAATCAATCCGCCGCATGGAAGAAGTTAAGCGTTTCTTGACAACTAGTGAAAATCAGCTCCGCCTTGCTAACAATAAATTAGACGATGTTTCCGTCAAAAAATTAACACGAAAAAATCCAACCATGTGTGCCAAATTTGAAGCATTAAAAGAAGAATAGGATCTTTCAATGTGGTGTTGTTTCTTTTCCTGAAATGTGTGAGGACTGAAAATGATTATTAGACCTGCTCAACTATTAGATATTGAAAAGTTATCCCTCTTTATGCTGAACTTGGCTATCCTGTCAAGGAAGCTGAATTGGTTAGACGATTAAAAACAGTTCTTTCTCATCCTGATTACCATCTTTTAGTCGCGGTTGATGACAATGAAATCATTGGGATGATTGGTTATGCTAAAATGTTATTTTTTGAAAATGAAGGTGCCTACTATCGTATTCTTATTCTGGCAGTATTACAAAACTATCGCCGTAAGGGTGTTGCGACAGCTTGATAGATACTGTCAAAAATTGTGCACTATCTGAAAATATTCACGCTTTAGCGCTAAATAGTGGGGATACTTTAGAACGACAAATAGCTCATCGTTTTTATGAAAATTATGGTTTCAAGCAAGCTAGTCGTGGCTATTCTCTCTATCTAAAATAATGTTAATTTGTCAGTAGATTCAAAATTATTGTCACTTTTCTGATGTGTTATAATAAAGCTATCAAATATTGAGGTAATTATTATGAACAATATTATAGATTTATCAAAACCAGTCGCTGAGACGATTAAGGAACACCCAGAAGTGAAGGAGATTTTGGTAGATTTGGGGTTTAAGCCATTGTCAAAACCTGCCATGCTAAACACAGTTGGGAAAGTAACGTCTCTAAAAGCTGGTGCAAAGTTAGCTAATATTTCACTTGAAAAAGTTCAACGAACACTTGAATTTAATGGTTATGAGGTGATTGGAGGCAGTTATGACTGAAAATCGTATTGAAATACTAAAAGATATTCTGTTACGTTTGCATCATGGTGCTGATGCTAAGTCTGTTCAAGAGGATTTTGACCAGCATTTTACAGGTGTGTCAGCCTTGGAAATCTCAATGATGGAACATGAGCTAATGGGAACTGATACTGGCATTACTTTTGAGGATGTCATGAGCTTGTGCAATGTCCATGCTAATCTTTTTAAAGGTGCTATCTCAGATGTTGATGTGCCAGATGCGGAGCAAGAAGGGCACCCAGTCTATGTTTTTAAACAAGAAAATCTTGCTTTGCGTGCTGCCATGTTACGCATTCGTCGTATTATCGAAAATTATGAAAAAGCTGAAAACGAGGAATTTCATCCAGATTTGATTCGTGGATTGAAGCATCAGATGAGTCTTTTAGGGCAATTCCAGAATCATTATAATCGTAAAGAAAACCTCTTTTTCCCAGTGATGGAACGATATGGCATGATGCACCGCCAAAAGTCATGTGGAGTGTTGATGATAACATTAGAGCACTTTTTGAAAAAGCGCAAACTGCTGTGGAGCAGTTACCTGACCTAACAATCGAGGAAATTTCTTCAGCCTTTGAAGCATTCGCAAAAGAATTCGAGGAAATGATTTTCAAGGAAGAAGCTATTCTCTTAATGATTTTACTAGAAACGTTAACTCAAGACGATTGGCTTGCGATTGCCGAAGAAAGTGATGCTTATGGTTATGCGATTATTAAACCAACAACTAAATGGCAGCCTCATCGTGAAAATTTTGAGGATACAAAACAAGACCTTGCGCATTCGACAAACCAAACAGAAGATAGTCAAGAAAATTCAACAACTGATAATCAATTGATCAAAGTCATTGATACGCCAGAAGGCAGTTCACTATTAGCTTTACACCTAAAAAGGAAAGTCAAAGTTTTGACCGTACGAGTCAACAATCATTTGGTAACGGTTACCTATCCGTTGAGCAAGCTAATCTTATTCTCAATCATTTACCATTAGAAATCACTTTCGTCAATAAAGATGATATTTTCCAATATTACAACGATAGTAAAGCACCAGATGAAATGATTTTTAAACGGACACCAAGTCAGATTGGACGCCATGTTGAGCTTTGTCATCCACCAAAAGTTTTAGATAAAGTCAAGAAAATTTTTACGCTTTTGCGCTCTGGTGAACGAGATAAAGTTGTGATGTGGTTCAAGTCAGAAAAACTCGGCAAATTTGTTCATGTCACCTACGCTGCTGTTCGTGATGAAAATGGTGAATTTCAAGGCGTCTTAGAATACGTTCAAGAAATTCAAGATTTCTTTGAGTTAGGTAGCGATAACAATCGCAACATTTAAACAGAATAGATAAGAATATAGCTAAAACTCTCATAATGGTGTTTTAGCTTGTCTTTTGTTAGTAAAAAAAGTTATAATAAAGGTTATGATTAACGGAATTATTAATTTAAAAAAAGAAGCAGGAATGACGAGTCACGACGCAGTCTTTAAGCTTCGAAAAATATTGCATGAAAAGAAAATTGGTCACGGAGGAACGCTAGACCCTGACGTTGTTGGAGTTCTGCCAATTGCTGTCGGTAAAGCAACACGTGTGATTGAATACATGACAGAAGCTGGCAAGATTTACCGTGGGCAGATTTGTCTAGGGTATTCGACAACAACAGAAGATGCTAGTGGTGAATGTCTTGAGACAACGCCAGTTAGTGATGTAGCAGTAGAAGAAGTTGACTTGGCTTTGAGAAGTTTTATCGGCGAAATCACTCAAATTCCTCCTATGTACTCAGCAGTTAAAGTCAATGGCAAACGATTATATGAATATGCTCGCGCTGGTCAAATAGTTGAGCGACCTGAACGCCATGTGACAATCTATGATTTCAAACGCACTAGCCCGTTAGAATTTAAAGATGATTGTTGTTATTTTGATTTTGAAGTGGCTTGTAGTAAAGGAACTTACATTCGTACGTTGTCAGTTGATTTAGGAAAAAAACTTGGCTACGCTAGTCATATGTCGTATTTGGAACGCGAAGCTTCAGCTGGTTTACGACTAGAAAACGCCTTAACTTTGGCAGAAATCGCTGACAAAGTAGCTTTGGAAGAATTTTCATTTCTTCTTCCTGTCGAATACGGCGTTATGGATTTACCACGTGTTGATTTGACCGAAGACCAAAAAATAGAGATTTCTTTTGGACGAAAAATTGCTTTAGATAGAAAAGATGGACAACTTGCGGGATTTTATGAGGATAAGTTGGTGGCAATTCTTGAGCCGCGAGATGACCTTTACAAACCGCATAAAGTATTTATCTGATTTAGAATGGAAAAAATGGAAATTCAACGAATAAAAGATTACAAAGACATAACAAATGCCAAAGATAGTGTGTTAGTATTAGGATACTTTGATGGGCTTCATCGAGGACACAAGGCATTATTTGATAAAGCAAAAGAGATTGCTAAACGTGATAATTTAGCACTAACTGTCCTAACGTTTAATGAGTCTCCACGTCTTGCTCTATCACATTTTACGCCTGATTTATTGCTTAGTTTAACCTCGCCTGAAAAGCGCTATGAGAAGTTTGCGGAATATGGTGTTGATTATCTGTATTTGATTGATTTTACGTCAACTTTTTCAAAACTCTCTGCAAAAAACTTTTTAGAAAACTACATCAAACAGTTGCGTGCTAAGACAATTGTTATCGGATTTGATTATAAATTTGGACACGACCGTAAAGATGCTACTGATTTAGCGCAACAATTCAACGGTGACGTTGTCGTTGTGCCAGAAGTTCAAGATAATGGTGAAAAAATTAGTTCAACACGGATTCGTCAGTTGATTTTTGATGGCAATATTAAAGAAGTTAATCGTTTATTAGGTTACAATTTTAGTACGCGTGGTATTGTCGTACATGGTGATGCGCGTGGGCGAACTATTGGTTTTCCAACGGCTAACCTAGCGCAGATTGATAACGTTTTTCTACCTGGAGACGGCGTTTATGTTTCCGATGTTATTGTCAACGGAAAATCTTATCGTGCCATGACAAGTGTTGGCAAAAATATCACCTTTGGTGGTACTGAATTACGTCTGGAAGCCAATATTTTTGATTTCAAAGATGAGATTTATGGTGAGACAGTTGAAATAATCTGGTTAGATAAAATCCGTGATATGGTAAAATTTGCAGGCGCTGATGAATTGATTGAACAATTGAAATCTGATAAGGAAGTTGCTGCAAATTGGAAAAAAGATAGCCAAGTTCCTTAAAATTTTGTATAATAAAAGCAACAGTATGGGAGAGGTGGGTATATGATTACTTTATTTTTGTCACCAAGTTGTACGAGCTGCCGAAAAGCTCGCGCTTGGTTAAATGAACACGACGTGAAATTTCAAGAGCATAATATTATCACCAGTCCTCTCAGTCGTGAAGAATTAATGTCGATTTTGGCATTTACCGAGAATGGAACAGAAGATATTATTTCAACACGTTCTAAAGTTTTCCAAAAATTAGATGTTGATGTTGATGAATTATCTGTTTCAAACTTGATTGATTTGATTTCAAAAAATCCAGGATTATTGCGTCGTCCGATTATTTTAGATAACAAGCGAATGCAAATCGGATTTAACGAAGACGAGATTCGTGCCTTTCTGCCACGAGACTATCGTAAACAAGAATTGCGTCAAGCAACCATAAAAGCAGAAATTGAAGGATAGAAAGGAATAACTCAAGCTAGTTTCTGATGGCCTTGCTAGACTAGTGCACTGCAAAGTTGTCAGAAAGCAAAAAGTGAGATTGCTTTTTGTTAGTTTAATAACTTGATGATTCAAGTTATTTGAGAGTTTTTGGTATCTTAAGATGAAAAATTACAGCTATCCTCTTGATTTGTCTTGGAGCACTGAAGAAATTGCCTCAGTGCTTCATTTTTTGAATCAAGTTGAAGCCGCTTATGAAACAAAGGGTTCTGTAAAAGATATCTTGGACAGCTATGCTATTTTTAAAACCATTGTGAAGAGTAAAGCGCAAGAAAAGCAAATTGATCGTGAATTTGAAAGAAACAGTGGTTATTCAACTTATCAAGCTGTAAAAGCCGCAAAAGCTAAGGAGAAAGGATATATTTCTCTTGGAAAATAAGTTTACATTTGCTAAAGCTTTAATTCATGCTGCGGGGGATTTTATCAAAAATAATATGGTTCAGGATCTGCAGATTGAAGAAAAACGCGTTTGATGATTTGGTGACAAATCTCGATAAGGCAACTCAGGAATTATTAATTACTAAGATTAAGCAAGCTTATCCTAATGACAATATTATGGCTGAAGAAAATAATATTCATCATCCTATTTCAGACGGCAATGTTTGGGTATTAGATCCGATTGACGGTACGGTTAATTTTGTTGTTCAAGGGGCTAATTTTGCGGTAATGATTGCTTATTACGAAAATGGCAAAGGGCAGTTTGGTTTGATTTATGATGTTGCTAACGACATCTTGTATAGCGGTGGTGGACAATTTGATGTTTATGCCAACGACAAACGACTTACACCTTACCAAGATGTGGCGCTTAAACGAACTTTAATTGGCTGCAATGCTAGTATGTTTTCATGCAATTATTGTGGAATTCGTGACCTTGTTGACCAGACGCTAGGTGTTCGTGTTTATGGCGGAGCTGGTCTTAGTATGGCGTATGTTATGACAGGGCAATTGTTAGCTTATTTCTCATATATTCAACCATGGGATTATGCTGCGGCAAAAATCATGGGAGAGAAATTAGGCTATGTTTTGTTAACGCTTGACGGAAAAGAGCCAGATTTTGCAACGCGCCAGAAAGTGATGTTTGTTCCTAAGCAGAAACTATCAACGATTCAAACTTATTTGGATTGATACAGAAAGGATTGTCAATGACTGACGGAAAATGCCGCGCATGGTACGAAGGTGACCATATTTTAGAAGAATACCATGATAACGAATGGTGTAAGGTGGCACATGACGACCAGTTTCAATTTGAAATGCTTTGCCTAGAAGGGGCAAGTGTTGGCTTGTCATGGAAAACAATCATGCACAAACGTGAAAGCTATCGCCGTGCTTTTCATGATTTCGACATCGACACCTGCGCTAAAATGTCAGATGACGAATTGGAACAATTATTGTCAAATTCGGGCTTGATTCGCAACCGAAATAAGATTTTTAGTGTTCGAAAGAACGCTCAAATTGTGCAAGAGATTCAAAAAGAATTCGGCTCTTTTGATACCTATCTTTGGAGTTTTATAGACGGCAAGCAGATTGATAATAAGTGGAAAACGCCAGAAGATGTGCCGACGGTGTCTGATTTATCAGAGAGACTAAGCAAAGACATGAAAAAACGTGGCATTGGATTTGTCGGACCCGTTATTACCTACTCATTCCTACAAGCTGTTGGTATTGTTAATGACCATCTCGTTAATTGTGATTATCGATAGTATAACCTAGTGAAATCACTAGGTTTTTTGGCACTTTTTGCTACAATGAAATAAATTCACAGAAATGATTTTGATGAGATAAATAATTATTAATTTTATAAAGGAGACTTTTTATGATAGATTGGCTGATGACACAGAACGTTGTTTTGTTAGCCTTGTTAGCAGGATTATTTACATGGGGATGTACCATTCTTGGTTCTGCTGGTGTTTTTTTCTTTACAAAAGTTAGTCGTAAATTGCTTGATGTGATGATGGGGTTTGCTGCTGGAGTTATGATTGCTGCTTCTTTTTGGTCCTTGTTAGCGCCAGCTATTGATTACGCACAAGCAGACTATGGTAAACTTGCTTGGTTACCAACAGCGGTTGGTTTTCTGTTAGGTGGTTTTAGTTTACGCTTAATTGACGCCCTTGTTCCACATTTGCACTTGGGAAAAGATGTTTCAGAGGCAGAAGGGATTCAACCGAAGAAAAAATTGTCTAAAACAGCGTTGCTCTTTTTAGCCATTACGATTCATAATTTTCCAGAAGGTTTAGCTGTAGGTGTTACTTTTGGAGCGTTAGCATTTGGCAATATGACGAATGCTGCTCTTATCGGAGCAATTGGACTTGCGATTGGTATTGGGTTACAAAATATTCCTGAGGGGGCGGCGCTTTCCATTCCCATTCGTGCTGACGGTAGTTCACGTTGGCATGCTTTCTTTATGGGAGCAATGTCTGCGATTGTAGAACCTATCGGTGCTGTTTTAGGAGCAGCTCTTGTTATTGTCATGCTACAAATCATCCCATATGCTCTTGCCTTTGCGGCTGGTGCTATGATTTTTGTTGTTGTCGAAGAACTTATTCCAGAGTCGCAAAACAACGGTAATACCGATATTGCCACACTTGGACTTATGATTGGTTTTGTCATTATGATGGTGATGGACGTTGCCTTGGGATAATGTAGTCGTGGAACGCTAAGTTTATTTTGATTACCCCTAGCGGACATTCGCTAGGGGCTTACTGATTTTTTGTATATTATTTGGAAATGTTTTCAAAATGTAATAAAATAAAGAAAAAGACTAGAAAAGGATATTTTATGGCAATTACAGTTAATTTGTATTACAAGGGTACTAATGGCAACGCTAAAAAATTCATGGAAGAAATGGAAAAATCAGGCACGGCAGCAGCAATTCGAGCTGAAAAAGGAAATTTGAGATATGATTATTTCTTTCCAGCAAATGATCTTGAAACGGTTTTGTTAATTGACAGTTGGGAAAATCAGGAAGCCATTGATGTGCATCATGCGTCACCGATGATGACCACTCTAGCTGAACTTCGAGAAAAATACGACTTACACATGACCGTAGAACGTTACGTGTCTGATGATAGCAAAGTTGATAGTGAATTTATCCGAAAATAATGACATGTGATAAGAAGATTGGGCAAAATCAATCTTCTTTTTGATTTTCGAATCAGAAAGTTGAGAAATTTATTCGTATGAGATATGATAAGGGTAATATTTTTGGAGGTATTGTTATGACAACATTTGCAGATTATTTTACACCTATTTCAGCCAAGGAGGCTAATGCACAACTTCAAACTGCGGATAATTTTATTCTTTTTATCGGACGTCCGACTTGTCCATATTGTCGCCGTTTTGAGCCAAAACTAACGCAAGTGGCGAAAGATAATCAATTAACTGTTCATTTCTTAAATAGTGAAAATCAAGATTCAGACACGCAAGAGCTTCGCACAACTTATGATGTTCCAACAGTTCCAGGGCTTTTGGTAGCCAAATCAGGTCATGTGAAAGTGGTCTGCGATTCATCCTTATCAGAAGAAGCTATTTTAGATTTTATAACGCATTGATTAGGAGACTGTATGGAAGTAAAACAATATGATTACATTGTTATCGGTGGTGGCTCTGGCGGAATTGCTTCAGCTAATCGTGCCGCTATGCACGGCGCAAAAGTCATTCTTTTTGAAGCAAAGGAAGTCGGTGGAACTTGTGTCAATCTAGGATGTGTTCCTAAAAAAGTCATGTGGTACGGCGCACAGGTAGCTGAAACGTTAAATACCTACGCTAGTGAATACGGTTTTCAAGTTGGTCAAACTTCTTTTGATTTTAAAACTCTGAAAGCCAATCGTGAAGCCTATATTGATCGTATTCATGCTTCTTACGAACGCGGTTTTGATAATAATGGTGTTGAGCGTGTCTATGATTATGCGACCTTCGTTGACGCACATACTGTTGAAGTGGCAGGAGCGTATTACACAGCGCCGCATATTTTAATTGCTACTGGTGGTCATGCACTTTATCCCGATATTCCTGGGGCGCAATACGGTATCACATCGGACGGATTTTTTGAGTTAGATGATGTGCCAAAACGTACTGCGGTAGTCGGTGCAGGGTATATTGCCGTGGAAGTAGCTGGTGTCTTGCATGCACTCGGTTCAAAAACGCACCTTTTTGTTCGCCGTGAGCGTCCTCTACGAACTTTTGATAAGGAAATCATTGATACTTTGGTGGATGCTATGGCTGAAAATGGTCCAACGTTGCACACTTTTTCGATTCCTAAAGAAGTTATCAAGAATGATGATGATAGTTTGACATTGGTTCTGGAAAATGGTGAGACTTATACAGTTGACACGCTTATTTGGGCAATTGGTCGTAAGGCAAATGTTACTGGGTTTGGTCTTGAAAAGACGGGTGTAGAACTTAATGATAAAGGATTTATCAAACTGATGACTACGAAACACATCAGTTGACGGCATTTACGCTCTTGGTGATGTCAATGGTAAATTGGAATTAACACCAGTCGCTGTCAAGGCGGGTCGTCAGCTGTCAGAGCGTCTTTTCAATGACAAACCAAATGCTAAAATGGATTATAAAGATGTAGCGACTGTTATTTTTAGTCACCCAGCAATTGGTTCAATCGGCTATTCAGAAGAAAAAGCCATTGCAGAGTTTGGCGAAGAACAAATCAAAATCTATCGTTCAAGTTTCACACCAATGTACACAGCTTTAGGCAGTCATCGTCAACCAAGTAAGATGAAGCTAGTTACTCTTGGAAAAGATGAAAAAATCATTGGCTTGCATGGAATCGGCTATGGCGTCGATGAAATGATTCAAGGCTTCTCAGTTGCTATCAAAAATGGGCGCTACCAAGGAAGATTTTGATAATACGGTAGCCATTCACCCAACAGGAGCAGAGGAATTTGTGACGATGAGATAGTTTGATGTAGGAAAGTATTGTAATACCATGATTAGAGCTTGAGACGTAATTGTTTCAAGCTTTTTAGTATGTTAATGATTGGTATGTAATTCCTTTTATGCAATTTTGAAATTAAATCGTTATGTTATCGAATGAAAAATAAAAATTTCTCAGAGTTCACCTAAATAAGGAGCACGTTCCAAAATGTATTTAGGAGGATTATGATGAAAGGAAATCATTACCAGAATTTTATAGTCACTTTGGTGATTGGGATTATTTTTTAGCCGACGGTGTAGTGATTGCTATTGTTAATTACAGAAATAATACTGTCACAACTTTATTGACAAAAAATTAAGTTTTTAACGGTGAAAACACATCTGCAGACAGTGGAGCAATGGTTGTGGTTAATGTGTATGGCATTTACGGAGAGCTAATTGCGAATATAGACAGACACAACACGCTTATTTGATTAATTACCTATGATAATAGTTATATCGGAGTGGAGGCAAAAGAAGATAATTAGCAAATTGCGGCTCTAATTTCAAAAGGGAGTTATTTTAGTCAACACCCATAGCCTATGGTCCCTTTACTAGCATGGATTTAAATGATGTTCAACAACTTTATCATTATGTTATTAAAATCAAGCGGACTTTCATTACAATTGAACGAAATTCAATACCTATCGGTATTACAGAAAATAAAAAGCAGAAAAGCATTTCAATTAAAAATATTAGAAAATGATTGACAACGAACTTCAACTGATGTTCGAATATGTTGCACAGTATTTCCCCGAAATCAAATCGGGCAAGAATTAGTTTTTCACAACTTAATCAAGTTAATATGGTAGTAGTTTAATACTAAATAAGACAGTAAAGCTAAGGTTTGTTGCCTTAGCTTTTTTATTAAAAAAGCCGTGCGATAGTTGTAATTGGTATGTTAAATTGTTATCATATAAGTATGTTATTACCTGAAAAATTTATTGAAAAATATCGTAATATTTTTGGAGATGAAGCAGATGATTTTTTAGCGTCATTTGACCAAGAGGCTATCTCAGGATTTCGTGTGAATCCTCTAAAAAATACTCAACAGACATTTGATAACCCAATTCCTAACACACCATGGGGGTATTATGGCAAGGTTTCTGGCAAGTCTCCAGAACATGTTTCAGGGCTTGTTTATTCGCAGGAACCAGCCGCACAAATGGTTGCTCAAGTTGCAGCGCCACAGGAAAATATGCGCGTACTTGATTTGGCAGCAGCACCAGGTGGCAAATCGACACATTTACTTAGCTATATGAATAATACTGGCGTCTTAGTCAGTAATGAAATTTCTAGCAAGCGTAGTAAAGTTCTAGTAGAAAATATTGAACGTTTTGGGGCTCGAAATGTCGTTGTTACTAATGAAAGTTCACAAAAACTTCCAAAGTATTTAAAGATTACTTTGACCTTATCGTTTTTGACGGACCGTGTTCAGGTGAGGGAATGTTTCGTAAAGACTCCTCGGCCACGCAATATTGGCATGAAGACTATCCTGCAGAATGTGCGGTGCTTCAAAAAGAAATTTTAGAAGAAGCCATGAAAATGTTAGCCATTGGTGGAACACTTGTTTATTCAACATGCACTTGGTCACCAGAAGAAAATGAAGGAGTGGTTAAGTGGCTTTTGGACAAGTATGATTATCTGGAACTTGTTGATATCGAAAAAATAAATGGCATGGTGGAAGGAATAGACATGCCACAAGTTGCGCGCATGTGCCCACATCATTTTAAAGGAGAGGGGCAATTCGTTGCAAAATTACGTGATACAAGAATGCCAGAAGCACGTTCTGTTAAGCCTATAAAATCTAACCTTACCAAAGCTCAATTAAAACTTTGGCAAGATTTCGCAAAACAACATATCAAAGTTGGTTTAACAGGAATCTTACAAACTTTTGGAGATAATCTTTACCTATTGCCGGAAGGTCTGCCAGATTTAGGAAAACTAAAAATCGCACGTAATGGACTTCATCTGGGCATCTTTAAGAAAAATCGATTTGAACCTTCATTTGCTTTAGGACTTGCATTATCACCTGATGACGTAGAACAGTTTGTGAAAATTGATATAGAACAGTTTAGGGTTTATGTATCTGGAAATATTGTCAAATTGGAAGAACCGATTCAAAACGGCTGGTATCTGGTGGTGATAAATGGCAATGGCATGGGCTTTGCCAAAATTACTGGAAATATTCTGAAAAATCACTTCCCTAAGCGACTGCGTTTTTATTCCTAAACTGTTACAGATACAATTTATGTTAAATGGGGAGAAAAGCACTTTGCAAATGCCTATTCGATATGGTACTATTTTCTTTGTGAGGTATTTGTAACACTTCATGTAAATTACTTTTTATTTTCAAGATTAAGTAGGAATCACAAATGAAAAAAATGAAAAAACTTAGCTTTTTACTGCTAATTACTTTAGTTTCTATCATTTTGTCAGGTTGTTCTAGTTGGATTGATAAAGGTCAATCAATTACCAGCGTTGGTTCAACAGCGCTTCAGCCTCTTGTTGAAGCTGCAGCTGATGAATTTGGAACAGCTAATATTGGAAAAACAGTTAATGTTCAAGGTGGAGGATCTGGTACAGGACTTTCCCAAGTTCAATCAGGAGCAGTCCAAATTGGGAATAGCGATGTTTTTGCTGAAGAAAAAGACGGTATCGATGCTGACCAATTGGTTGACCATCAAGTAGCAGTAGCCGGACTTGCTGTTATTATTAACGATAATGTCAAAATTAATGATTTAACGACAGAACAGCTTCGAAAGATTTTTACAGGTGAAATTACAAACTGGAAAGAAGTTGGCGGTCAAGATTTAAAAATTTCAGTTATCAACCGTGCAGCGAGTTCAGGATCACGCGCAACATTTGATGGTGTTATTATGAACGGTGAGTCAGCCGTGCAAAGTCAAGAGCAGGATTCAAATGGTATGGTAAAATCTATCGTATCACAGACTCCAGGTGCAATTTCATATCTTGCTTTTGCCTATGTTGATGATTCTGTAAAGACAATCAGTCTAAATGGCTATGAACCAACTGCTGAAAATGTAACAACAAATAATTGGCCACTTTGGTCATATGAACATATGTACACTAAAGGTGAACCGACAGGCTTGACAAAAGAATTTTTGGATTATGTCATGAGTGATGAAGTTCAAAAAGGCATTGTTGAACAAATGGGTTATATTTCAGTTAATGATATGCAAGTTACTAAGTCAGCTGATGGCACAGTAACTGAAAAATAAGGAGACGTTATGAGAAATCAAGAACTTGAGAAACAATTAACCTCACCTTCAAAAAATTCTCGATTAGAAAAATTCGGGAAAGGATTAACTCTTTTCTGTTTGGTACTAATTGTTTTTATCGTTGCAATGATTTTAATTTTCGTTGCACAAAAAGGGTTGTCTACTTTCTTTGTTGATGGTGTCAATCCGCTAACATTCCTTTTTGGAAGTAAATGGGATCCAAGTTCAGGCTCTTTTGGAGCTCTACCAATGATTTTGGGTTCATTTACTGTAACAATTCTATCTGCTTTAATTGCAACTCCGATTGCTATTGGAGCAGCGGTATTTATGACAGAAGTATCACCAAAATATGGTGCTAAGATTTTACAACCAGCTATCGAATTATTAACAGGAATTCCTTCTGTTGTTTATGGTTTTATTGGTCTGCAAGTTATCGTACCATTTGTTCGTTCGATTTTTGGTGGGACAGGTTTTGGTATTTTATCAGGTGTCTGTGTACTTTTCGTCATGATTTTACCAACAGTTACCTTTATGACAGTGGATAGTTTGAAAGCAGTTCCAAGACATTATAAAGAAGCCAGTCTTGCTATGGGGCTACTCGTTGGCAAACCATTTGGCGTGTTATTTTAAACGCAGCTAGACCTGGTATTTTTACAGCTATTATTTTTGGTATGGCTCGTGCTTTTGGTGAAGCACTTGCCATTCAAATGGTTGTTGGAAATTCAGCCGTTGTTCCAAACTCATTAACAACACCAGCAGCGACCCTAACGTCCGTTTTGACAATGGGAATTGGTAACACTGTTATGGGGACTGTTCAAAATAATGTTCTTTGGTCACTAGCTTTAGTCTTGCTTATTATGAGTTTAGGTTTTAACATGCTCGTGAAGTTTATTACAAGAGAAAGAAAGAGAAATTATGCACGCTAAAAAAATTGATAAATTAGCAACAGGAATTCTCTATACCATCGCTGGAATTATTGTTGCAATTTTGGCTTCTTTGTTACTTTATATTTTATTAAAAGGGTTACCACACGTTAACTGGTCTTTCTTGACAGGAAAATCATCATCTTATCAAGCTGGCGGTGGTATTGGTATTCAACTGTACAATTCTCTTTTTCTTTTAGTGATTACATTGATTATTTCAATTCCGCTATCAATGGGAGCAGGAATTTATTTATCTGAATACGCTAAAAAAGGGCGTTTTACAAATTTCATTAGAACTTGTATTGAAATCCTATCATCTCTCCCATCAGTTGTTGTTGGATTGTTTGGTTATCTTATTTTTGTTGTTCAATTTCAATATGGTTTCTCAATTATCTCTGGTGCCCTTGCCTTAACCGTATTTAATCTGCCACAAATGACACGTAATGTTGAAGATGGTCTTCGTAATGTTCACCATACGCAACGTGAAGCAGGGCTTGCGCTTGGTTTATCACGTTGGGAAACAGTTGTTCACGTTGTTGTGCCAGAAGCTTTACCAAGTATTGTTACTGGTATTGTGCTTGCTTCAGGACGTATCTTTGGTGAAGCAGCTGCGCTCATTTACACAGCGGGGCAATCTGCGCCAGCTCTTGATTGGTCAAATTGGAACCCACTTAGTGTGACAAGTCCTATTTCTATTTTCCGACAAGCTGAAACATTGGCCGTTCATATTTGGAAAGTTAACAGTGAAGGAACTATTCCAGATGCAACACAGGTTTCCCAAGGCAGTGCTGCAGTATTATTGGTGTTCATCCTTATTTTCAACTTATCAGCTCGTTATATTGGTAAGAAGCTTCATGCGAAGTTAACGTCTGCAAACTAAAGGAGAAGAGATGACAGAATATAATTGGAATGAAAGACATATTATTACTTTTCCAGAAGAAAAACTCGCCCTAACAACAAAAAATTTACATGTTTATTATGGTCAAAAAGAGGCGATTAAAGGAATTGACATGCAGTTCGAAAAGAATAAAATTACTGCACTTATCGGTCCGTCTGGTTGTGGCAAATCAACATTTCTTCGCAGTTTGAATCGAATGAATGATACCATTGATATTGCCAAAGTAACGGGTGAAATTTTATATGAAGGTATCGATGTTAATGCTAAAAATATCAATGTTTATGAAATGCGTAAACACATCGGTATGGTTTTCCAACGCCCCAATCCTTTTGCTAAGTCAATCTATAAGAATATTACATTTGCTTACGAACGTGCAGGTTTTAAGGATAAACAATTCTTAGACGAAATTGTCGAAACCTCTTTAAAGCAGGCTGCACTCTGGGATCAAGTGAAAGATGATTTACATAAATCTGCCTTTACACTTTCCGGTGGTCAGCAACAACGTTTATGTATTGCGAGGGCAATTGCTGTTAAGCCTAACATTCTTTTGATGGATGAACCCGCCTCTGCACTTGATCCAGTTGCCACAATGCAATTAGAAGATACAATGTTTGAATTGAAGAAAAATTATACGATTATCATCGTAACCCATAATATGCAACAAGCTGCTCGTGCTAGTGATTACACAGCTTTCTTCTATTTGGGAGACTTGATTGAGTATGATAAAACTAACAACATTTTTCAAAATGCTAAGCTACAATCTACTAGTGACTATGTATCTGGACATTTCGGTTAGAAAGGGAAGCGATGACAGATCCTATTTTAAAAGTAAGTGATTTATCCGTTTATTATAACAAGAAAAAGGCTTTAAATAATGTGTCTATGGATTTCTATCCTAATGAAATAACGGCTTTAATTGGTCCCTCTGGTTCAGGAAAATCTACACTTTTACGTTCAATTAATCGTATGGGGGACCTTAATCCTGAGGTAACTTTGACGGGTGCAATTGCCTATAACGGTCATAATATTTATAGTCCAAGAACGGATACTGTGGAGTTACGTAAAGAAATTGGTATGGTTTTTCAACAACCTAATCCATTTCCTATGTCAATCTATGAGAATGTTGTCTATGGTTTACGTTTGAAAGGAATTAAAGATAAAGAAATTCTAGATGAGGCTGTAGAGAGGTCGCTTATCGGTGCTTCCATCTGGAAGGAAGTCAAAGATAGGCTCCACGATTCTGCTCTTGGTTTATCTGGTGGTCAGCAACAACGTGTATGTGTAGCACGTGTTTTAGCTACAAGTCCTAAAATTATTTTATTAGATGAACCAACATCAGCGCTTGATCCGATTTCAGCAGGTAAAATAGAAGATACACTTTATGATTTGAAAGATAAGTATACTATGCTCATTGTAACACGATCAATGCAACAAGCATCACGCATCTCAGATCGAACAGGTTTTTTCCTTGATGGTGATCTTATTGAATATGGAAAACACATGAAATGTTCATGGAACCTAAGTGCAAAGAGACAGAAGATTATATTACAGGAAAGTTTGGCTAAGTTTTAGTAGCCTGAGAAAGGAGATGATATTATGTTGAGATCAAAATTTGATGAGGAACTAGAAAAATTACACAATCAATTTTATGCTATGGGAACTGAAGTTCTTTCGCAGATTAATAAGACTGTTCGAGCATTTATTAGTCATGATCGCGAGTTAGCTAAAGAAGTTATTGAAGGAGATGAAGTAGTTAATAATTTTGAGACAAAATTAGAAAAAAAATCACTTGAAATTATTGCACTACAGCAACCTGTATCTCAAGATTTGCGTACAGTTATTACAGTTTTGAAAGCTTCAAGTGACGTTGAACGTATGGCTGATCACGCAGCTTCAATTGCTAAGGCTACAATTCGCGTTAAAGGTGAGGAGCGTTTACCAGAGGTTGAAGCAGAAATCAAAAAAATGGGTAAAGCCGTCCGCAGTATGGTAGAAGAAGCCTTAGATGTATATATTACAGGCGATGAAGAACGTGCTTATGAAGTAGCTGCATTAGATGAAGTTGTTGACAACTACTTCCGTGATATTCAAAATATGGCTGTCGAGTCAATTCGTCACCAACCTGATGCTGTTTTTGCAGGAAAAGAATATTTTCAAGTTATCACTTATTTAGAACGTATTGGTGACTACGCTCGTAATATCTGTGAATGGGTTGTTTATCTTAAAACTGGAAAAATTATTGAATTATAAGAAAAAATAAACAAAAAGGAGGTGAACCTTCTTTTTGTTTATTTGTAAAAACTGACAGATATTTAGGATTGTGGTATAATGATATGGTTCGATGGTACTTAAGCATCATTAATTTTAAGATATGAGTATTATTGCTATCAAGTATTATCAGAATTAATTACACGATTCAATGATATGGGGAAATGGTTGCTAATCCTCATTCCTACATTCTAAAGGAGTTATATGAAAACTGTAGAACATTTTATTGAAAAGTTTATTCCTGAAAATTATAATATTTTTCTTGATATTAACCGTCAAGAAAAGACTTTTTCAGGTAATGTAGCTATTAGTGGTGAGGCTTTAGATAATGTTATTTCGTTTCACCAAAAAAATTTAATCATTGCTTCTGTCTTATTAGACAATCAAAGTTTGGGATTTACTATTGATAACAACAACGAAGCTGTTCATGTTGAATTACCAGAAACAGGTATAATGACACTTGTTATTGAGTTTTCTGGTAAGATTACAGATAATATGACAGGTATCTATCCATCATATTACACTGTAAATGATGAAAAAAAAGAAGTTATAGCGACACAATTTGAAAGTCATTTTGCTAGAGAGGCTTTTCCTTGTGTGGATGAACCAGAAGCGAAAGCTACTTTTGATTTAAGTATTAAATTTGATCAAACAGAAGGTGAAATTGTCCTTTCAAACATGCCAGAAGTAGACACAGAACGTCGTAAGGAAACAGGTCTGTGGACTTTTGATACAACGCCTCGTATGTCATCATACCTTCTCGCATTTGCTCTTGGGGATTTGCAAGGTAAAACTGCAAAAACTAAAAATGGCACGGAGGTTGGTGTTTTCTCAACAAAGGCACACGTTCTTAAATCATTAGACTTTGCTTTAGATATTGCTGTTCGTGTCATTGATTTTTACGAAGAATATTATGGTGTTAAGTATCCAATCCCACTTTCATACCATATTGCTCTGCCTGATTTCTCAGCTGGCGCTATGGAAAATTGGGGATTGGTTACTTATCGTGAAGTTTACCTTTTAGTTGACGATAATTCTACTGTTAAGAGTCGTCAAAACGTAGCGCTTGTCATTGCTCATGAACTGGCTCACCAATGGTTTGGTAACCTTGTGACAATGAAATGGTGGGATGATTTATGCTAAATGAATCATTTGCCAATATGATGGAATACGTTTCTGTTGATGTTATTGAGCCATCATGGAATATTTTTGAAGATTTTCAAACAGCAGGTCTGCCACTAGCACTTCAGCGTGATGCAACTGATGGTGTCCAATCGGTGCATGTTGAAGTTAAGCATCCTGATGAAATCAATACTTTGTTTGACCCAGCCATTGTTTATGCTAAAGGAAGTCGCTTGATGCACATGCTTCGTCGTTGGCTTGGTGATGACGATTTCCGTGCTGGCTTGAAAATTTACTTTGAAAAACACCAATATGGCAATACTATTGGTCGTGATCTTTGGGATGCGTTATCAGAAGCATCTGGAAAAGATGTTGCAGCCTTCATGGACGCTTGGTTAGAACAACCTGGTTATCCAGTTGTGACAGCAGAAGTTGTTGATGACACACTTGTTCTTAGTCAAAAACAATTCTTCATTGGGGAAGCTGTTGATAAAAATCGTATTTGGCCAATTCCACTTAATAGTAATTGGCAAGGACTTCCAGAGACGTTGACTGAAGCCCGTCTTGAAATTCCAAATTACAGCCAATTGGCGATGCAAAACGAAGGAGCTCTTCGTCTCAATACAGAAAATACCGCTCACTACATCACAAATTATAAAGGCGAATTATTGAATGCTGTTCTTGAACAATTGATTGAACTTGATACTGTTTCAAAACTTCAAGTCATCCAAGAACGCCGTTTGCTTGCCGAAGTGGTGAGATTTCATACGCAGAACTTGTTCCGTTATTGACAAAACTTGCTGATGAAACTTCTTATTTGGTAGCGGAAGCTATTTCACAAGTTGTTGAAGGTTTGGATGTTTTCTTGACAGAAGGAAGCCAAGCTCAAGCACAATTTAAAGCCTTGGTTAGCCACCTCATGCAAAAGAATTACGACCGCCTTGGCTTTGAACCACAAGCAGATGAATCTGACGAAGATGAAATGGTTCGTCAAAATACGATTTCATTGATGTTGTACGCAGACAACGAAGATGCTGTGACAAAAGCGGAAACTATTTTCCATCAATACAAAGATAATATCGAAGCTATTCCAGCTTCAATCCGTCTATCAGTTTTGGCAAATCAAATTAAGCACGCTGAAACAGAAGAACTTGTTTCTCTGTATTTTAATACTTATGTGAAGACTAATGATGGTAATTTCCGTCGTCAGTTAGCTTCTGCTTTATCAAATACAAAATCAGAAGCCACAATTGAACGTATCTTAAGCACTTTGAAGAACAAAGATATCGTGAAACCACAAGACTTAGCAATGAGTTGGTACCGCCCATTCCTTGAAAAAGATTTTGCACAAGGAGCATTCTGGACTTGGGCACGTGAAAACTGGTCTTGGATTCAATCAGCTCTTGGTGGTGACATGAGTTTTGATAAATTTGTTATTTACCCTGCCAATTCATTCAAAACAGTTGAACGTCTTGCAGAGTACAAAGCTTTCTTTGAACCACAACTTGGTGATATGGCAATCAGCCGCAATATTGCAATGGGAATCAAAGAAATCTCTGCTCGCCTCGATTTGATTAGTACAAGTAAGGTAGCTGTTGAAGAAGCGCTTGCAGAAGTTAAATAGAAGCGACATCTGAGTATTTCTCAGATGTTTTTCTTGAATTTTGTTTATGTAATGACAGTATTTTAGATAATCTTAAGTTATATTAGATATGCTTTTTATCAAGAATTGCTATTGAAATTATAAAATCTATGGTAAATTTTAGACCAAAGCTGTAAGTCATGATATAATGATATAAATGTGAGGAGTGTGCGTATGATTAAAATATTATTAGTAGAAGACGATTTGAGTTTATCTAATTCCATTTTTGATTTTTTAGACGATTTTGCTGATGTAATGCAAGTGTTTGATGGCGAGGAAGGTTTGTATGAAGCAGAGAGTGGTGTATATGACCTTATTCTACTTGACCTAATGTTACCTGAGAAAGATGGCTTCCAGGTTCTAAAAGAATTACGAGAAAAGTCTGTATCAACACCTGTACTTATTATGACTGCGAAAGAAAGCCTCGACGATAAAGGACATGGATTTGAGTTGGGAGCTGATGATTATTTAACTAAACCCTTTTACCTTGAGGAATTAAAAATGCGTATCCAAGCTCTTTTGAAACGTTCTGGTAAGTTTAGTGATAATAATTTGTCTTATGGAGAGCTAACTGTTACTACTTCTACTAATACAACAACTATTAATGGTAAAGAAGTGGAAATGCTTGGTAAAGAATTTGACTTGTTGGTTTATTTCTTACAAAATCAAAATGTTATTTTACCAAAATCACAAATTTTTGATCGTATTTGGGGCTTTGATAGTGATACAACGATTTCGGTTGTTGAGGTTTACGTTTCAAAAATTCGAAAAAAACTTAAAGGCACTACTTTTGCTAAAAACCTTCAGACCCTACGGAGTGTAGGTTATATTCTGAAAAATGCTGAATAAATTACAGAAAAATTATCATCAGGGACATTTTCACATTTCTTTCATTTCTTTGCTGTCTTTACAGGGATTTTTGTCATCATGACAGTGATTATTTTGCAGATTATGCGTTATGGACTTTATTCCTCTGTTGATACGAGTTTGCAAAATGCAGCAGACAATGCTGATGATTATGTCGCGCGAACTATGGAACGTAGTGATACTTTGCAATCGGACGATTCTTCTACGGACGCTTTTTCAGGAGGAACAGGTAGTTCTGGGAAAGCGAAACCTAGTACCGGCGGAGTTGGTCTAAGCAACGTTAGCGTTCTTCTTTATGATGAAGACGGTAAAATTTTAAATGCTTTGGATGCTTTTGTTCAATTTGGAACCTTATCGACAACTTTTGATGAAGATAGTGTCGGTGAAATCAAAGAACAGAAGATTACGACCATTTTTGGTCAAACCGAGAAATATCATGTGTTGGCTGTAAAAGTGAGTAGTAGCGAGTATCCTAGTATAAAATACGCTACTTTCCTTGTTAGTGTTCGTCAGTTAGATGAAGCTAACGAACGATACGTGACAATTACGATTACTGTTATGGTTATTTTCTGGATTATTTCGGTCGTAGCAAGTGTTTATCTTGCCAATTGGACAAGAAAACCAATTATGGAAAGCTATGAAAAACAAAAATCCTTTGTCGAAAATGCTAGTCATGAGTTGCGTACACCGCTTGCTGTTTTGCAGAATCGTTTAGAAAGTCTCTTTAGGCGACCTGATGCTACAATTTTGGACAATAGTGAAAGTATTGCTGCCAGTCTAGACGAAGTTCGAAATATGCGAATTCTGACCACAAATCTGTTAAATTTAGCACGTCGTGACGATGGTTTGAAAGTTGAGTTAGAGGATATTCAACCAGCAACTTTCAATGAAATCTTTGAAAATTACGATATGATTGCTGAAGAAAATGGCAAGACGTTTATCGGACATAATTTGGCAGAGCGACCAATCAAATCAGACCGTACATTGTTAAAACAACTGATGACTATCTTATTTGATAATGCCATAAAATATACCGACGATGATGGTGTCATTGAATTTACTGTTAAAACAACAGATAAACAAACAATTCTGACAGTTGCTGATAACGGCCCAGGGATTAGCGACGCTGATAAAGTTAAGATTTTTGACCGTTTTTATCGTGTGGATAAAGCACGGACACGTCAAAAAGGCGGCTTTGGTCTAGGATTGTCACTTGCTAAGCAAATTGTTGATGTTTTAAAAGGCGATATTCAAGTCAAAGATAACCAACCAAAAGGAACTATTTTTGAAGTTCGTTTTAATCGTCATTAATAAAAAATATAAAGGAAGCTGATAAATTCTCAGCTTCCTTTTTCTTATCTCAGCTTTTTAGGCAATTGTAATCTCTAATTTACCAGAAAAAACTATTTTCGAAAAAGAAAAAAACTCCATTTGGAGTTTTCATTGGATATTAGTTAGCCAATTTAGCAGCAAGACGTGCTTTATCGCGGCTAGCTTTGTTTTTGTGAATCAACCTTTTGATTCAGCTTTATCGATGCTAGAAGAAGCAGCGCGGAAAAGCTCTTCAGATGGGTTAGCTTCGAATGCTTTGATAGCAGAACGCATAGCTGATTTTTGTGCTGAGTTCTTTTCGTTTTGTTTAACGTTAAGTTCAGCGCGTTTGATAGCTGATTTAATATTTGCCAATGTTTTCACCTCCAAATTAATCTAACTACATTATTATATAGAAATTATTGACTTTTGGCAAGTATTAATCACTCTTTCAAAAAAATTACTTATTTTTTCAAATAAATACTATCGATTTTATGATCCACAGTCTTGTGTAAAATTAATTCAGCACGGTTTCGCGTTGGTTCAATGTATTTTTCAAGATTGACTAAATTGATTGTTTTCCAAGTGTTCTTAGCTAAAGCTAAGGCTTCGCTTTTCGACATGTCAACAAAACGGTGATAATAGTTGTTTTTGTCTGCTTTTGCCAATTCTAATAAACTTTCAAAACGTTCCAAATACCATTTTTCGATATTATCATTTTCTGCGTCAATATAAATTGAAAAATCAAAATACCCTGTCATGTACAATCGTTTATTCTTCTGGTTTTGAAAAACGTTGATTCCTTCGACAATCAGAAAATCAGGGGTATCAATCGTTTGTTTTTGGTCAGGAATGATGTCATAAATTTCATGCGAATAAATAGGAATCTCAGCCATCATGCCGTTTTTGACGGTATCAAGGAAATTTAGCAGAAGTTCCATGTTATAACTTTCGGGAAAACCTTTGCGGTCAAGTATATTTCGCTCAATTAAAACATCATTTGGATAAATGAATCCGTCAGTTGTTACCATTTCAACTTTGCTGTCTTTGAAAGTCCGTGATAGGAGAAGCTGCAAAAGGCGGCTAGTCGTTGATTTTCCAACAGCAACTGACCCGGAAATACCAATGATAAACGGGCGTTTACTTGCTTCTTTTTTCAGAAAAATACTTTTTGAAAACGAAAGATTCTCTTGAGCATTTTTGTAAATCTGAATCAAGCTAATCAAAGGAAGATAAACCTCAACCACATCTTGAATGCTGATATTGTCGTTCAAACTTTTAATTGATTCCAATTCTTCGGCAGTTAGAAGCGGTTGTATCTTACGATGCAATTCTTGCCAAGTTTTTCGAGAAATATTATCAAAATTAATAAATTCGTTCGTCATACGAAGCTCCTTACAGAGAGGGATATGTGGTCTATTATAGCATTTTAATCCTTAATTGAAAACCGTTACAATTTATGTTAAAATGGAAAAGCATTCTAGGAGGAAATGGTAGAAAATGACAAAGATGTATTACGCAGAAAATCCTGATAGTGCTCATGATATTCATGAGTTGAAGGTTACTCTTTTGGGGCATCCGTTCACATTTTTAACTGATTCAGGTGTTTTCTCTAAAAAAATGATTGATTATGGCAGCCAAGTGCTTTTGAATACGTTAGATTTTGAAAAAAGCAAAACACTTTTGGATTTAGGCTGCGGTTATGGTCCACTAGGTATTTCTTTAGCAAAAGTTCAAGGTGTTCAAGCGACTATGGTTGATATTAACAACCGAGCTATTGATTTGGCGCAAAAAACGCTGAAAAAACGGTGTTACAGCAAATATTTTTCAATCTAATATCTATGAAAAAGTATCTGGTACTTTTGATTATATTATTAGCAATCCTCCGATTCGTGCAGGAAAACAAGTTGTTCATACGATTATTGCTGATAGTATTAATTATCTTAAGGATGGCGGTCACCTAACAATTGTTATTCAAAAGAAACAAGGAGCACCGAGTGCTAAAGCGAAGATGGAAGAAATTTTTGGCAATGTTGATATCCTAAAACGTGATAAAGGGTATTATATTTTACGAAGCACAAAAACTGAATAAGTGAATAAAAATCTTTATTAAATTGAGATGATAAATCTTGTTTAATAAGGATTTTTTATAGATTCCCATAATATCGATACTTGTGACAGATGTCAGTTTCGGCGGTATAATTATGCTTTGAAAAACCGCGATATGAAGCGCTTACAAAATGTAAAAATATTATTTCAAATGTTGTAAATTCCTTCCGTTAGGAGCAATTTCATCTCAAAAAGTTCAGAAATGCCGAATGTGACACATGACACAAATGTCATATATAAATCAAAAAACTTGCTGTAATAAGGCTTTCTTTGAAGATAGTGAATTATAAAATCATTTTAATATTTTTTCGGTTTTTGCCATTTTTACTATTTATTAAAAAATCGGCAAAAAGTACTTACATATTTTAAAAAAAATGGTAGAATAAAGAAAGTGTGATTATTAATCAATTGAAAAATTTTTTCGGAAGGAAGTAAAAATGGCTATTAATAGGTATATTGATCATACTTTATTAAAACCTGAAAGCACTCAAACTCAATTGATAAGCTGATTGCAGAAGCAGTAGAGTATCAGTTTGCTAGCGTTTGTGTTAATCCAACTTGGGTATCGTATGCTGCTAAGGCTTTAAAAGGTACTGAAGTTAATGTTTGTACGGTTATTGGTTTTCCTCTTGGGGCAAACACTAGTAGTGTGAAAGCTTTTGAGACGAAAGATGCTGTTGCTAATGGTGCCGATGAGATCGATATGGTTATCAATATCGGTCAATTAAAATCAGGACAATATGATGCTGTTGAAGCTGATATTCGCGCTGTTGTAGAAGCAAGCGGTGATAAGTTAGTAAAAGTTATCATTGAACTTGTCTTTTGACAGACGGCGAAAAAGTAAAAGCTTGCCAATTAGCGGTTGCAGCAGGTGCAGATTACGTTAAAACTTCAACTGGTTTTTCAACTGCAGGTGCAAATATCGCCGACGTGACATTGATGCGTAAGACTGTTGGACCAAATATCGGAGTGAAAGCCGCAGGCGGTACACGCTCATATGCAGATGCTGAAGCTTTTATTAAAGCAGGTGCAACACGAATTGGAACTTCTGCAGGTGTAGCGATTGTCAACGGTGAAACTGCTAATAGTAGTTACTAACATTAATAATATTTTTTACGTTATGAGATGGAAGAGAAAAGGGTGGACGGTCGTGATGACGGTCAAGTGGCTTATTACCACAGTCTATAAGGCTTGAAAAAGTCTTATTAAAAGTGTCATTGAGCCACTTGGCTTGATATATATTTAGCAACTGTGTTGCTTAGCTTATAAGTTTTTTAGGAGGTTTCATTTTCATGAACAAGAAAATTGTTGGTCTTGGACTTGCTGCAGTAGCAACATTAGCACTTGGTGCTTGTAGCCGTTCAAATTCATCTAGCTCTAGCTCCGATTCTAGCGTAAAAGCTGCTATTATAACGGATACGGGTGGTGTTGATGATAAATCATTTAACCAATCAGCTTGGGAAGGTTTACAAGCTTGGGGTAAAGAAAATGATTTAACAAAAGATACTGACTACACTTACTTCCAATCAGATAGTGAGTCAGACTATGCAACTAACCTTGATTCAGCTGTTTCAAACGGTTATAACTTGATTTTTGCTATTGGTTACAACCTTCATGATGCAGTTGAAGAAGCTGCCCCAGAAAACAAAGATGTGAACTATGTTATCGTTGACGATACTGTTTCTGATCAAGATAACGTTGAAAGTGTCTTGTTTGCTGATAACGAAGGTGCTTATCTTGCAGGTATCGCAGCTGCTATGCAAACAAAACAAACACGTTGGTTTGTAGGTGGTGTTGAATCAGATACAATCACACGTTTTGAAACTGGTTTCAAAGCTGGTGTAGCATCAGTTGATAGCTCAATCAAAGTTGATGTTCAATACGTTGGTTCTTATTCAGACTCTGCCAAAGGTAAAACAGTCGCCGCTACTATGTATGCAGGCGGTGCAGATGTTATCTACCATGCCGCAGGTGGTTCTGGTACAGGTGTCTTCTCACAAGCCAAAGAAATTAATGAAAAATTAACAGCTGATAGCGACCAAAAAGTTTGGGTAATTGGTGTCGATCGTGACCAATCAGAAGAAGGTGACTACACATCATCTGATAATGTTGATTCTAACTTTGTTTTGACTTCTACAATTAAAGAAGTAGGACAAGTCGTTCAAGATATTTCTAACAAACAACTTAAAGGTGAAAAATTCAACGGAAACACAACAAAAACATACGGTCTTGCAGACGGTGGTGTTGATGTTGTCACAGATAACCTTTCTGATAGCATTAAAGAAGCGCTTGAAACTGCCAAACAAAAAATTATCGATGGTGAAATCACTGTTGATGATGGTTTGAGTGATTAAAAATTATCATTCTTGAAGGAAGCGACCAAATAGGTCGCCTTTTTTCAGGGCTGAGGGAAATAGCAATTTTACCTCAGTTAAGTTCATTAAAAAACTCTTTTTAGAGAATTTAGTGGGCTTAGCTGACCTAAAATTATTAATTATTAGACTGAAAGGATCACATATGACACAAGAAAAAGTCATTGAAATGCGTAAAATTACTAAAAAATTTGGTGATTTTGTAGCTAATGACCATATCAATTTAGAAGTCAAAAAAGGTGAAATCCATGCCCTTCTTGGGGAAAACGGTGCCGGGAAATCGACTTTGATGAATATGCTTGCCGGTCTTTTACAACCAACAAGCGGTGAAATTTTAGTGAAGGGAGAAGTTGCTCGCTTAGATTCACCTTCAAAATCAGCTAAAATGGGAATCGGAATGGTTCACCAGCACTTTATGTTGGTTGAAGCTTTTACAGTGGCTGAAAATATTATTTTAGGTAACGAGGTAACCAAAAAAGGTGGGATTCTTAATCTAAAAAAAGCAACTGAAGAAATCAAAGAGCTATCTGAAAGATACGGTCTAGCAGTTGATCCGTCAGCTAAAATTTCAGATATTACTGTTGGAGCACAACAACGTGTTGAAATTTTAAAAACACTTTATCGTGGTGCCGATATCATTATCTTTGACGAACCAACAGCTGTATTAACACCTTCTGAAATCGCTGAATTACTTGATATTATGCGTAACTTGGTTAAAGAAGGAAAATCTATCATCTTAATCACGCATAAATTGGATGAAATTCGTGCCGTTGCTGACAGGGTCACAGTTATTCGTCACGGAAAATCTATTCAAACAGTACCAGTTGCTGATTCAACAAGTGAAGAATTAGCAGAGATGATGGTTGGACGTGCTGTCTCGTTTAAAACCGAAAAAATTCCTGCGAATCCAAAAGATGTTGTTCTTGCTGTTAAGGATTTAGTTGTTAACGAAAATCGTGGTGTTCCTGCGGTCAAAGAACTTTCTCTGGATGTCCGTGCAGGTGAGATTGTTGGTATTGCTGGTATCGATGGTAATGGGCAAAGTGAACTTGTTGAAGCAATCACTGGTCTTCGTAAGGTCGAATCAGGTAACGTCATCATTAAAGGCGTGGACATGACAAATGAACGCCCTCGTAAGATTACGGAGTTAGGCGTTGGTCATGTTCCTGAAGATCGTCATCGTGATGGTATGGTTCTAGATATGACAATTGCTGAGAATATCGCTCTTCAAACATACTATAAAGAACCATTTAGTAAACACGGTTTCATGAACTATAATAAATTAAACGAACATGCCCGTGAGTTGATGGCAGAATTTGATGTCCGCGCTGCTAGTGAATTGGTAGCAGGCGGTGCGCTTTCTGGTGGTAACCAACAAAAAGCAGTTATCGCTCGTGAAATTGATCGTAACCCAGATTTATTGATTGTTAGCCAACCAACACGTGGACTAGATGTTGGTGCGATTGAATACATTCGCAAACGTCTTGTCGCTGAGCGTGATAAAGGAAAAGCTGTACTCGTTATTAGTTTTGAATTAGATGAAATCCTTGATGTTTCCGACCGTATTGCCGTTATTCATGATGGTAAAATTCAAGGTATCTTAGACGCTGCCCAAACCAATAAACAAGAACTTGGTATTTTAATGGCTGGCGGAAAAGTGAAAAAGGAGGATGCTAATGTCTAAGAAAACACAAAAATGGGCTGTTCCTTTAATTGCCGTTGTTCTCGGTATGTTATTAGGGGCAATCCTCATGCTTTGCTTTGGTTATAATCCTCTTTGGGGGTATAACGACCTACTTTATACTGCATTTGGTTCTATTAAAAATATTGGTGAAATCTTCCGTGCCATGGGTCCGCTTATCTTAATCGCTCTTGGTTTCTCGGTTGCTTCAAAAGCTGGTTTCTTCAACGTTGGACTTCCGGGTCAAGCTTTAATCGGTTGGGTAATGTCAGTGTGGTTCGCACTTTCTTTCCCTGATTTACCAAAACCAATTTCAGTGATTTGTACTATTGTTGTTGGACTTGTTGCTGGTGGTATTGCTGGTGCAATTCCTGGTATTTTACGTGCATTCCTTGGAACAAGTGAAGTTATTGTCACAATTATGATGAACTATATCATCTTGTATTCAACACAGTACCTTATCCAAAATGTTTTTCCTGACAATATCATGCGTACAACAGAAGCAACTATCAAAGTTTCTGAAAATGCCTCTTATCAGACAGAATGGCTCTCAGCACTAACAAACAATTCACGTATGAATATTGGTATTTTCATCGCTTTTATCGCTGTTATTATCATCTGGTTTATGATGAAGAAAACAACACTTGGCTACGAAATCACATCTGTTGGTATTAACCCACATGCAGCAGAATACGCTGGTATGTCTGCTAAACGCCTAATTATCATTTCAATGATTATCTCAGGAGCACTTGCTGGTCTTGGTGGAACAGTAGAAGGTCTAGGAACATTTGAAAATGTTTATTCTCAAACAAGTTCATTAAGCATTGGTTGGGATGGTATGGCGGTTTCGCTTCTTGCGGTTAATAATGCTATTGGTATTCCATTTGCTGCGTTCTTGTATGCTGTTCTTTCAATTGGTAAAACAGGTATGATTGGTATTCCGTCAGAAGTTATTGATGTTGTTTCTGCTTTCATTATTTTCTTCGTTGGAGCAGATTATATGATCCGTCATTTTCTTAAAACTAAAAAAATAGAAGGAGGAAAGTAAAATGAGTTTTACAACAATGTTAGCCCTATTAGTTTCTTCCATGTTAATCTATTCTGCACCTTTAATTTTTACTAGTATCGGCGGAACTTTCTCTGAACGTGCCGGTGTTGTAAATGTGGGACTTGAAGGTATTATGGTCATGGGGGCATTTTCTGGTGTTCTCTTTAACCTTAGCTTTTCAGAGGTTTTCGGCAATGCTACACCATGGGTTGCCTCAATCGTTGCTGGATTCGTCGGTTTGCTTTACTCACTAATCCACGCTGTCGCAACAATTAATTTTCGAGCAGACCACGTTGTTTCTGGGACTGTATTGAATTTGATTGCCCCTTCATTTGCAGTCTTTCTATGTCGTTACCTTTTTGGTAAAGGACAGACGGATACCATCTCAGAGACATTCGGACGTTTTTCATTCCCAATTTTGAAAGATATCCCAGTTATTGGACAAATTTTCTTTAACAATACATCATTAGTTGCCTACGTTGCAATTTTAGTATCGTTTATTTCATGGTTTATCATTTTCAAAACACGTTTTGGACTTCGCTTGCGTTCTGTTGGTGAACATCCACAAGCTGCTGATACGCTTGGAATCAATGTCTATCTTATGCGTTATGCTGGAGTTATGATTTCAGGTTTCTTTGGTGGTATCGGAGGTGCTGTTTACGCGCAAACAATCTCTAATAACTTTGCGGTCACAACAATTGCTGGTCCAGGTTTCATTGCTTTGGCTGCTATGATTTTTGGTCGTTGGAATCCAATCGGTGCAATGCTTTCGAGTTTGTTCTTTGGTTTGTCACAGTCACTTGCGATTATCGGTGCACAATTGCCACTCTTCTCAAGTATTCCATCTGTTTACCTAAAGGTAGCACCATACGTTTTGACAATTGTTGTTTTGGCTGCCTTCTTTGGTAAAGCAGTAGCACCTAAGGCTGATGGTGTTAACTATATTAAATCTAAATAAAGTAAAAATAAGCTGGTAAAACCAGCTTATTTCGGCTTCTTGTCAATCGTAATGGGGGTCAAAGTTAAGCTCTAGCGAGAACAGATATTGTTCTCGCTTTTTTGATGTTTAAAGCGAGGTAAATGCGTTTTTTAAAGTTATTAAAGTGCCTATAACCAAAAGCATTGCGTTTAATATTTTTGATGAGCTTGTTGGTTGCTTCAAGTTTGGCGTTAGTAATGTATTTCTTATAGTGAATGAAAGTTGTTAGTGCTGTTTTAAAAGAGTGGTTGTGTTGAGGTAAGGTTTCCTCAATTAATCCAAAGAATTGTTCGGTATTCTTTTCTTGTAAGTGAAAAAGGAGTAATTGATAAAGGTTGTAGTAATTTTTTAGTTGTGGAATGTGTTGAATCAACACTACACTAGACAGAAATTATAAAGTGCTCTACATTAAATAAAATAGGCAAATACCATGTCTAGAAAAATTCGCCGTCATTTCACAGATAACTTGAATTGCTTACACAATTCTTCACTACGAGCAAGGGTGGTAATATCAGCACTAGTCTTTAGCATCCAAAGGGATTCGTCCAACTATGTCACGCAAGGGAAATAGCCCGGACAACGGCATGATGGAGTCCTTCTTTGACAGCTTAAAGTACAGTTATGAAAAGTCTTTTAAGTCGCTGGATAATCTGGAGGAACAAGCAACTCCAGATTATATTTTTATAACAACAATAAACGTATTAAGGCCAAACTTAACTTTGTACAATATAGAACTAAATCCTTATCAAAATTAATAGTCCGACTTTTGGGATGTAGTTCATTCAAAAGCCATCTTATTTTTTATAATCAAATTATTTGTAAGCGTTTTATAAATATGGTATATTAATCATGTTAAATTTAATTAGTTAGAGGTTATTTTCTATGAGTAAAATTGTTGTTATTGGAGCAAATCATGCTGGTACAGCTTGCATAAAGACAATGTTAACCAATTATGGTACTGAAAATGAAGTAGTTGTTTTTGACCAAAATTCAAATATTTCATTTCTCGGTTGTGGTATGGCATTATGGATTGGTGAACAAATCGCTGGACCTGAAGGATTATTCTATTCAGACAAGGATGAATTAGAACAACTTGGCGCTAAGGTTTATATGAATTCTCCTGTGGAATCGATTGATTATGATAAAAAAGAAATCACAGCACTTGTTGATGGGCAAAAACATTTTGAAACATATGATAAATTGATTTTTGCAACAGGCTCACAGCCAATCATCCCACCAATTAAGGGTGTTAGCATGAAAGAAGACTCGCTTGAATTTGAATCAAAACTCGAAAATGTTCAATTTGTTAAACTTTACCAAAATGCTGAAGATGTCATCGAGAAATTGAAAGAGAAAGATATTTCTCGTGTAGCTGTTGTAGGAGCAGGTTATATCGGTGTTGAGTTGGCAGAGGCTTTCCAACGCAAAGGAAAAGAAGTAACGCTTATTGACGTTGCAGAGACTTGTTTAGCTGGGTATTATGACCGCGATTTGAGTGATGCAATGGCAAATAATTTGCAAGAACATGGCATTCATTTAGCATTTGGAGAAGCTGTGCAGGAAATTGTTGGTAAAACAAAAGTGGAAAAAATCATTACTGATAAATCAGAATACGATGTCGATATGGTTATTCTAGCAGTTGGTTTCCGTCCTAATACAGCATTGGCTCAAGATAAAATTAAATTGTTCCCAAATGGAGCCTTTTTAGTTGATAAATACCAAGAAACAAGTATGTCTGGTGTCTATGCTATCGGGGATTGTGCTACGATTTATAACAATGCGACACAATCAACAGACTATATCGCCCTTGCTTCAAACGCTGTCCGTACAGGGATTGTTGCCGCACACAACGCTTGCGGTCATAAGTTAGAAGGAGCAGGTGTTCAAGGTTCAAATGGTATTTCAATTTATGGATTGAATATGGTTTCGACAGGATTGACTTTAGAAAAGGCAAAAGCCAAAGGTTTCGATGCTCTTGAAGTCGAGTATGTAGATAATCAAAAGCCGGAATTTATTCAAAAAGATAATTTTCAAGTTACTCTAAAAATTGTTTATGATAAAACATCACGTGTCATTCTTGGTGCACAAATAATGGCGAAAAAAGACATTTCAATGGGGATTCACTTGTTCTCACTTGCTATCCAAGAACAAGTGACGATTGATAAACTTGCTTTAACAGACTTATTCTTCCTACCGCATTTCAACAAACCATACAATTATATTACAATGGCAGCGTTAAATGCGAAATAAGTGGAGTACAAAAAAGCTATCCTGATTCAGGATAGCTTTTAGTGTGCTAAAAACTAAAATTAGTTTTTAGCTGCAGAAGCAAATTCTTCTTTAGAGAAAGCTTCGTCGATGATAGCTTTCAATTCTTTAGCAGAAGCTCCATTTTTTGTTGTTCAGCGTCATTCAAAGGAATATTAACTGGACGAACGATACCATGAGCACCAACGATAGCTGGTTGACCGATGTAGCAGTCAGTTACGCCAGGGTATTGACCTTCTTGGAATACAGAAAGTGGAAGAACTGCATTTTCGTCATTAAGGATTGCTTTAGTGATACGAGCAAGCGCAACAGCGATACCATAGAATGTAGCACCTTTTTTGTTGATGATTGAGTAAGCAGCATCACGAACACCTTCGAAAAGTTCAACCAATTCAGCTTCGTTAACGTTTTGAACATCTTTTAGGTAGTTTTCAAGGTTTACACCTGCAACGTTAGCGTGTGACCAAACTGCAAACTCTGAGTCACCGTGTTCACCCATGATGTATGCGTGAACTGAACGTGCATCAACATCAAGTTTTTCAGCCAATGCTTGACGGAAACGAGCTGAGTCAAGTGAAGTACCTGAACCAATAACGCGTTCTTTAGGGAAGCCAGAGAATTTCCATGTAGAGTAAGTCAAAACGTCAACTGGGTTAGCAGCGACTAAGAAAATTCCGTTGAAACCAGATTTAACAACTTCAGTTACGATTGATTTGTTGATAGCAAGGTTTTTACCAACAAGGTCAAGACGAGTTTCACCTGGTTTTTGAGGTGCACCAGCAGTGATAACAACAAGGTCAGCATCTGCACAGTCTTCGTATTTAGCAGCATAGATTTTTTTAGGTGAAGTGAAAGCAAGAGCGTGGCTAAGGTCTTCAGCATCCCCAACAGCTTTGTCGAACAATTGTGGGATTTCGATGATACCAAGTTCTTGTGCGATTCCTTGGTTTACAAGTGCGAATGCGTAAGATGAACCTACGGCACCGTCACCAACAAGGATAACTTTTTTGTGTTGTTTAGTTGCAGTCATTTATCTAAACATCTCCTTAATTTTTTTAGGGACTCTCGCCCATACGATAATATTTTAACACGTTAAGTAAGATATGTCACGAACTAAATTGTAAAAACTTTGAAAAAACAAGAAAGCAAGTGATTCTGGCGAAAAAGCGCTATTTTTGCCAAAAATGTGGTATAATGAAGTAGAGTTTTACACTAGAAAAGGAGTGTTTTTCCTTAATGCAGGATAAGAATTTAATTGACGTAAATCTGACTTCAGAAATGAAGACAAGCTTTATTGATTACGCCATGTCTGTTATTGTCGCTCGTGCGCTTCCGGATGTACGCGATGGATTAAAACCAGTTCATCGTCGTATTTTATATGGAATGAATGAGCTCGGTGTGACACCAGACAAACCTCATAAGAAATCTGCGCGTATCACTGGGGATGTTATGGGTAAATATCACCCACATGGCGATTTGTCTATTTATGAACCATGGTTCGTATGGCACAGTGGTGGAGCTATCGTCATATGCTTGTTGATGGGCACGGGAACTTCGGTTCTATGGATGGTGACGGTGCTGCTGCTCAGCGTTATACAGAAGCACGCATGAGCAAAATTGCTCTTGAAATGCTTCGTGATATTAACAAAAATACCGTTGACTTTCAAGATAACTACGATGGTAGTGAGCGCGAGCCGCTTGTTTTGCCGTCACGTTTTCCAAACTTGCTTGTTAATGGCGCTACAGGGATTGCTGTTGGTATGGCAACGAATATCCCACCGCACAACTTAGGAGAGTCTATTGATGCCGTCAAGCTGGTTATGGATAACCCTGACGTAACAACACGTGAACTAATGGAGGTCTTGCCTGGTCCTGACTTTCCAACAGGTGCACTTGTTATGGGAAAATCTGGTATTCGTAAAGCTTACGAAACAGGTAAAGGATCAATCGTTTTACGTTCTCGCACTGAAATTGAAACAACTAAGAGTGGACGCGAACGTATCGTTGTCACAGAATTCCCATACGGTGTTAACAAGACGAAAGTACATGAACACATTGTTCGCTTAGCGCAAGAAAAACGTATTGAAGGAATTACAGCTGTTCGTGATGAATCAAGCCGTGAAGGTATTCGTTTCGTCATCGAAGTACGCCGCGATGCCTCAGCAAATGTTATCTTAAATAACTTGTTTAAATTAACCAGTTTACAAACAAACTTTAGCTTTAATATGCTCGCTATTGAAAATGGTGTACCAAAGATTCTTTCTTTAAAACAAATCATTGTTGATTATATTGAACATCAAAAAGAAGTTATTGTTCGTCGTACAGAATTTGATAAAGCTAAGGCTGAAAAACGCGCTCACATCTTAGAAGGGTTGCTGGTTGCACTTGATCACCTTGATGAGGTTATCAGCATTATCCGAAACAGTGAAACAGATGTGATTGCCCAAGGTGAATTGATGAGCCGTTTTGATTTGTCTGAACGTCAAAGCCAAGCTATCCTTGATATGCGTCTTCGTCGTTTGACAGGTTTGGAACGTGAAAAAATCCAAGCTGAATATGATGATTTGCTTGCTTTAATTGCTGATTTGGCTGATATTTTAGCAAAACCAGAACGTGTTGTCGCGATCATCAAAGAAGAAATGGATGACATCAAGCGTAAGTATGCTGACCCACGTCGTACAGAATTGATGGTTGGGGAAGTTCTTTCTCTTGAAGATGAAGACTTGATTGAAGAAGAAGACGTTCTTATTACTCTTTCAAATAAAGGGTATATTAAACGTTTGGCGCAAGATGAATTTCGTGCCCAAAAACGTGGTGGACGTGGTGTTCAAGGTACTGGTGTTAATGATGATGATTTTGTTCGTGAATTGGTATCCACAAGTACCCACGACCATGTTTATTTTATGACAAACAAAGGTCGCGTTTATCGCTTGAAAGCTTATGAAATCCCAGAATATGGACGTACAGCCAAAGGATTGCCAATTGTTAACCTTTTGAAATTAGATGAAGGTGAAATCGTTCAGACAATCATTAGTCAGTCTGGGCATGATGACAAAGAAGTTATCTTTTCTTCGTTACGCGTCAAGGTGTTGTTAAACGTACCTAGAATCTGAATTTAGCAATATTCGCCAAAATGGACTAAAAGCCCTTAATCTTAAAGATGGTGATGAATTAATCAACGTTATCAGAACAAATGGTAACAACGATATTATTATCGGTACTAAAACTGGTTACAGCGTTCGTTTCAATGAGTCTGCCGTGCGTAGCATGAGCCGTTCTGCTACAGGTGTTCGTGGTGTCAATCTTCGTGAAGGTGATGAAGTGGTCGGAGCTTCACGTATTTCAGATGACCAAGAAGTACTTGTTATTACGGAAAAAGGTTACGGAAAACGTACATTAGCTTCAGAATACCCAACCAAAGGTCGTGGTGGTAAAGGTATTAAGACTGCAAATATTGCTGAAAAGAATGGCCAGTTAGCAGGCTTAGCAACCGTGAATGGCGATGAAGATATTATGGTTATTACTGACACAGGGGTTATTATTCGTACAAATGTTGCTAGTATCTCACAAACAGGTCGTGCCACATTAGGTGTAAAAATCATGAAACTTGACCAAGACGCTAAACTTATGACGTTTGCACTTGTTGAGCCAGAAGAAGAGGAAGAAAAAACTGGAGAAGACCTAGAGTAATATGGTAAAAAAGAGAAAAAACATATCGGTTCTGGAACACTCTTAGATTGTTTTTATGTTTGCTTTTATTGGTTGTTGGCATAGCTTTGATTTTTCACAAATCTATTTGTAATTTTTTGATTGGTCAAGAGTCAAATCATTATCAAATCACTAAAGTTTCTAAAAAGAAAATCAAGGAAAATGAGAGTGCTGATGTTACTTATGATTTTTCATCAGTAGAACCCGTTTCCACTCAATCTGTTTTAAAAGCTCAGGCAAATAGTGCTAATCTGCCCGTTATTGGTGGCATAGCAGTGCCAGATGTTGGTATTAATTTGCCAATTTTTAAAGGACTAGGAAATACAGAATTATCCTATGGAGCTGGAACAATGAAAGAAAACCAAGTCATGGGTGGTGAAAATAATTACGCTCTAGCTAGTCATCACGTATTTGGCTTGGTTGGTTCTTCCAAAATGCTTTTTTCTCCTCTAGAAAACGCAAAAGTGGGAATGAAAATTTATTTAACAGATAAATCAACCATTTACACTTATGTGATTACAGAGGTTGAATCAGTTACCCCAGATCGTTCAGAGGTTATCAACGACGTTCCTGGACAATCTCAAGTGACACTTGTTACTTGCATGGACCAAGAAGCAACTGAACGTATTGTCGTTAAAGGAAACCTTGAATCTTCCGTGGCTTATAACGAGGCATCAGATGATATTCTTGAAGCATTTGAGTATTCCTATAATCAAATGACATTTTAAGGTAAAAGTTGGGACAACCCCAGCTTTTATTTCTTGTTAAGGAGAAAATAATGAAATTAAATGCAGTTCACCATGTCGCACTCATTGTCTCTGACTATGAAAATCACGTGATTTTTACGTCAATAAACTAGGTTTTGAGATTATTCGTGAAAATCATAGACCAGAGCGCCACGATTACAAACTTGATTTAAAATGTGGAACGATTGAATTAGAGATTTTTGGAAATAAGCTTAGTGATCCATATTATGTTGCACCGCCAAAACGTGTTGGGCAACCTAAGTATCATATGGAGGCTTGTGGGCTACGTCATTTGGCTTTTTATGTTAATGATGTTGACGCTTACAAAGCTGAGTTGGAAAGCAAGGGAATTTATGTTCAACCTGTTCGCTATGATGATTATACAGGTAAGAAAATGACCTTCTTTTTCGACCCGGATGGTTTGCCACTAGAATTACATGAGTAGTTTAGCGTGAAATAAAACAGTTTTTTCAGACTGAATTCTCAATAAATGGTATAATAAGGTCTCTAAGAGAAAGGAAAATGATTAAGATGAAATTTAAAAAGACATTGATGACTTGTGCTTTAGCAGCTTTATCTATTATCACTGTTAACAGCGTTCAAGCATCAAGTAACTCTGTTCAGGATGTTATTGATGAAACTTATGTTCAACCCGACTATGTTTTAGGATACTCTTTGTCAGATGACCAACGCTCACAAACGCTAGCTTTGTTAGGGTATGACAGTTCAAAGGATACAAGTGTTAAGACCATTACAACAAGTGCCTATGCTAATATTATGAACGTTGCAGACGATTCTAGCTTGCAATTGTATTCATCTGTTAAAATTCAAAATTAGGTTCTTCAGAAACATTGACGGTTAATATTGTCACACCAGAGAATATTACAAAGTTACCGAAGATATGTATCGAAATGCAGCTGTTACATTAGGAATTGAGCATGCAGCTATTACAGTAGCTTCGCCAATCGCTGTTACAGGTGAGTCAGCGTTAGCTGGAATTTATTATTCTTTAGAAGAAAATGGTGTTGATGTTTCTGATGAAAGCAAAGAATTAGCTCAAGAAGAGTTAGAAGCTCTATCGACTATCAATCTGAGAATCAAGGAACAGACGGTTATGATGCTGACAAGTTGAACGTTGCCTTAACCGACATTAAATCAGCCGTTGCAGATGCTGGTGATGGCGTTTCAAAAGAAGATGTTCGTAAAATCGTTGAAGAAACCCTTGATAATTATGAGCTAAAAGATGTTTTGTCAAGTGACCAAATTACCTTGATTGTTAACTTTGCTTTTAACCTTTCAAAATCAAGTATCATTGATAGCAGTAGTTTTAAATCGACACTTGCCTCTTTGAAAGATAGCATTGTTTCAAATGCAAGTTCAACATTTAAAGGAATTAATCTTAATTTTGATGCCACAAACGCTTTGGAATCAAGCAAAGGCTTCCTAGCGAACATTTGGCAAGCAATTGTTAATTTCTTTAAAAATCTATTTAACTAAGCTGTAAATTTATGATTTTCCTCGCTTTGAAAAGCGGGGATTTTTAATACTCATTTTTTTCAAACTTTTTCCTAAAATAAGGTTGACTTTCTGATAGGTAAGTTGTAAAATTGCGTTTACACAAGTCGGAATTATCTGAATATTTAAAAATATTTAGGAAGAGGTCTGTTTTATGACTGAAAATATAGAACAACAATCGAATTGGCGAACTAAGCAAAAAGCGCTTCAGCAGCTTACATTGCTCAATCTATCAATATGTACGATTCTGTCTTGGCGAATGGTCTCGTTTCTTGATTACGCTTATTGCTTTCCTATGTATTTTCGGAACGGTTATCACAGTTATTGACGGATATTCACTTGCGAATAACGAAGCGCTCCGTTTACTTCTTGACAAAAAGGAAGCTTCTCAAAAAGTACTTTATGGTTGGATGACATTGACAGCAGTTATTGGATTGGTCATTGTTTATCTTTTTGCTGGTAATATTGCAACAATGCTTCGTTTTGCAATGATTGCATCATTCATCACAACGCCATTCTTTGCTTATCTTAATTATTCATTAGTAAATAACAAAGAACATCAAGTTAAACCTCGACTTAAAAGGTTATCAATCATCGGTCTTATTTATCTATTTGGTTTTGCTTTATTCTTTATCATCGCATGGCTAACTGGTAACATCTAACCTTGGTTCTATAGCTATTTATATATTTGACTACCTCATAATAATGGGGGACTTTTTATTTTAAAATCAATATAATTCTTTATTAAATAAGTAAAAAACAACTCCTTCTATCATGAGGAGTTGTTTTGATATTAATCAATCAATCATTATTTAACGAAATTGTTGATTTCTTTTTCGATATTAGTAATTTTAGCTTCTGCATCAGCTAAGTCTGTACCAACTGTAGCGATATAGAATTTGATTTTTGGTTCAGTACCTGAAGGGCGAACGGCAATCCAAGAATCGTCTGCAAGTGTGTATTTCAATACATTGCTTGGTGGAGTTGTCAATTTTTCAACGCCGTTTGCGCTTGTGGCTGTTTGAGTCAAGAAGTCTTCAGTTTTTACAATATCAGTTGTGTTGAATTGTGCAGGGGCATTGTCACGGAATTTATCCATAATTTTCTTGATTTCAGCAGCTCCATCAACACCGCTAAGCGTAACTGAGATTGTTTTTTCCGCGAAGTACCCGTATTCTTTGTAGATTTCTTCAATACCGTCAGCCAATGTCAAACCACGTGAGCGATAGTAAGCTGCAATTTCAGCAACGGTAAGAACAGCTTGAACAGCATCTTTATCACGTACGAACGGTTTAATAAGGTAACCGAAGCTTTCTTCGAAACCAAACATGTAAGTGTGGTTATGTTTTTCTTCAAATTCTTGAATTTTTTCAGCGATAAATTTGAAACCAGTCAAGACATTAAACATTGTAGCGCCGTAGCTTTCAGCAATTTTTGTTACCAATTCAGTTGAAACGATTGATTTTGCCAAAGCTGCATTTTCTGGAAGAGTTCCAGCTGTTTTGTGAGCTTCAAGAATATATTTAGCGATAATGGCACCGATTTGGTTACCAGAAAGGTTACGGTATGAACCGTCTGCTTGACGAATTTCAACGCCGAGACGGTCAGCATCTGGGTCAGTTGCGACAAGAACATCAGCGTCAACTTTACGACCAAGTTCTTCAGCAAGAGCAAAAGCTTCTTGGTTTTCTGGATTTGGAGATTTTACAGTAGAGAAATCTGGGTCTGGAACAGCTTGAGCTTCAACAACTTGAACTGAATCAAAACCAGCTTGAGCAAGTGCGCGACGAGCAAGCATTTCACCAGTACCATGAAGTGGTGTGTAAACAATCTTCATGTCTTTACCGTATTCATCAATCAATTTTTGGTTGATGTTAACATCTTTGACTTCTTTAAGGTATTCAGCATCGACAGCTTCACCGATAACTTCGATAAGACCAGAAGCCTTGCTTTCTTCAAGGTCAGCCAATTCGATAGCAAATGGATCTTCGATAGCACGGATAAAGTCAGTCAAAGCGTCAGCGTCAGCTGGTGGCATTTGTCCACCGTCTTCACCATAAACTTTATAACCGTTAAATGGAGCTGGGTTGTGACTAGCAGTTACCATGATACCTGCAAATGTGCCAAGATGACGAACTGCAAATGACAATTCTGGTGTTGGACGAAGTGATTCAAAGACATAAGTTTTAATACCATGTTTTGCTAAAACTTGAGCAGATTCAAATGCGAATTCTGGTGAGAAGTGGCGAGAATCGTAAGCAATCGCAACACCACGTTTTTTAACGTCTTCACCTTTAGTTTCGATGAGTTTTGCCAAACCTTCAGTTGCTTGGCGGACAACGTAGATGTTAATGCGGTTAGTACCAGCACCAATGATACCACGCATGCCTGCAGTACCAAACTCAAGATTTGTATAGAAGGCGTCTTCTTTGGTTTTCTCATCCATGGCTACCAATTCTTCGCGGAGATAGTCGGGTAGTTCCGCAAAGTCAAGCCATTTTTGATAGTTTTCAGTATAAGTCATAATGGAACTCCTTTTTCTGTTCTTCTAAACGCTTTCATTATACCACTTTGTAAAAGATTTTTCTAGTCCTAATTTGAGATAAGTGAATATATTGATATATAAGGGTTTTGAGGAATTTTTTGAAGATTACGCAAACGGTTGTTTAACTCTTGAAAACACTTGAAAATTTTACTAGCTTTAAGTAAAAAATCACGAGCTTTTTAGCCCATGATTTTCAACATTAATTTTAATTTTTTGTAAACTTGGAACAAGTGCAAGTGTTAAAATGGCAGAAATAATCATTTCAGCGATAGCATTTGTTCCAAAAACAATAGCAAGCAGAGCTTGGATATTTCCGTTATAAACGTTTGAGAAGAGTAGGAAAATGCCTCCCAAAACGAAAATGGTATTTGTCATCGAACCAATCGCACCAGCGATAACAAGTCCAGTTCTATTATGTAGCCATTTATAAACAAAATAAGGTGTTATACCGATTAGAATACGTGGAACAAGAGCAATGATTAGCGAAGCAAAATTCCCGTTTTCAACGAATGGAGAAAAGAGATAACTTGTTGGTAACAATGTCAGAGTGTTTACGGTAACACTCATAATCCCCATTAATCCACCTAGGATAGCGCCAATTCGTGGTCCATAGACAATAGAAGCGATAATAACTGGAACATGCACGAGCGTAGGCTTGATTGGAACAGGCCAAAGGTTAAACACTAAGCTTGTTAGAAAATTTATCACAAGCATAATAGCAAAGAAGATAGCAATAATAGCAACATCGGTTGCTGCTTTATTTTTTTTCATAATTCCTCCTAAATGGACTGAAAATGTAGCATTTGAAATTTTTAGTTTTCCAAATGCCCAATTCATTATACCAATTTACAGCTGTCTCGACAAGTGTCGATTTTGATTTTTAGTTCTCAATGGTGTCTTGAATTTTTTGAATGATAGCGTCTAATTCAGCAAGAGCACCACGTCCAACATCACCGCAGGCAAGCATGCTTGAACGCGGTTCAATTTCTTGATAACCGACTTCTTGCAAGATTTGTAAATTGCGTTGCGTTAGTGGATTGTCATACATCTTGGTATTCATAGCTGGCGCAATCAATTTGGGAGTATCTGTCGGCAAAGCTAGCGCAGTTGCTGTAACAATATTATCTGCGATACCATGAGCTAATTTAGCGATTGTATTAGCAGAAGCAGGAGCAACTACGAATAAGTCGGCTTGTTTTGCTAGTTCAATATGATTAACAACTTTTGGGTCGTCTTCTTTCATAACATCAAGATGAACAGGATTTTTTGATAAAACTTGCAATGTTAGTGGCGCTATAAATTGCGTTGCAGCCTCAGTCATTAAAATGTGCACTTGATACCCTAATTTGGTTAACTGATTGCTTAAATCAGCTGCTTTGTAGGCAGAAATGCTCCCTGAAACAGCCAGTACGATTGTTTTAGTCATGATTTGTCACCCTTTCAAAAATTAATTTAGCCAACTCAGCTTTTGTTTCGGCTTCGGTTACGTCGTTTTCACTGAGCAAATAAGCGTGGTGCTGTGTCCCATTGATTTCATTTAAATCATTGGCGACGATATAGTGTGCTTTATTTTTCTTCAAACTAGCACGCGCCACCGCAAACAATTCATCCTTGCTGACGTTAACCAACAATTTAAAGCCAATCAGCATGATATCAGGATTCCATGTTTTGACCAAGCTGATGACTTTAGGCGTTTTCTTTAAAAAGAGCACTTGATAGTCTGCTTTAGATGAAATTTTTGATTCGGTATTTTGCTGTGTCAGCAAATCGGAAATATGCTCGGCATTTTCAATCTCATCTAAATCAGTCATATAGAGAGGAGTGTAATCAGACACAGCCATGCTATGAATAAAAACATCATGTGTCTTAACAAGTGGCTCTAAAGTTTCAACCAAACTATCAACATTTGAGACGATATAGGTTGTCAAATATGGTTGTTTTTGAGGTTTGACAGCTTCTTTGGTCGTTACTAAAGTCACCTCGTGTCCATTTTGTAAAAATATTTCTGCAATGTATTTTCCTAAACTTCCTGTTGCGTGATTAGTAATACCACGAACAGAATCGATTTTTTCGGTTGTTCCACCAGATGTGATTAAGATTTTCATAGATTTATTGTACACAAAAACATTTTTTTCGTAAATTGATTAATACAAAAATCAAGAATTTGGTTTTCTTTTAGCTATTTTTCAGAAGATCTTTGGCCCAATTTGATAGGCTTAACTAAGTTTATGTTGGATGAACAGAGAAGGTGATGAGACTTCTAAAAAATATGCTTACACTTTGTTATATTATCTGCAAATGTTTATGTTCTTTTGAAAACATTTGTGATACCATCAGCGGTAACTAAAGTTGCAGTAGCACGACGGCATCGACAGAAATAGGCGAAGTGACGACAACAGATACTTCATATCAAGATGACAATATCTCTATCATCATTACGACAGGAAACACAAGCAATACAACGTATTATGTAGCAGATATTACACTTTCTAGTACAGATTATTTAAAAACAGCGTTAGCGCAGGACACTTTGGGAACGAATATTACAGAAACCACGTCTAGTATAGCTTCAAGTAAAAATGCATTTTTGCCATTAACGGTGACTATTACAGCGCTAATACGTCAGGTTATGTGATTAAAAACGGTGTGATATATCGTAGTACCAATCGACAATCTGATTATGATGATTTAGCTATCTATTCAGATGGTAGTTTTGGAACGTTACGACAGTAGTGTTGTCAATACCTTTACTGTTAGTCCACCCTTTATTTAAATGGTTTAATTGCTGTTTCTGAATCTGAAGAAGTTAGATAAGCTATGGCAGAAAATCCACGAATACTAAACGAACATACGGTGAATCTTCCATTTTCATGCGATTAATGTTTCTAGCGCCTTTAGCAGGAGTGGTGGCATCATTTTTATCAGGTCTTAATTTGACTTCTACCGAAGGTGCTATTCATTCCGATAATAATAACGAAGATACTTCTTTAAGAAATATCTACACTCAATATTGATGGTGGAATAATTAATATCACCAAACAATCAGCCTTATCAGTGCAACAATCCAAGGCTTACTAAATACAAATCTTGTTTTCAACCGAAGTAATCTACTTTTGACCTTGATTGTTCGGTATTTCTTATTAGTAACTGTCCTTTTGACTTGTAATTAGTTTATTAAAAGTTCTGATTAGTACTGGGATTGGTTTAATACTCTCAAAACTCTTTTACCGAGACAATCATATATTAGCCTAAGTTATCGTATTTAACGAAAAGTTGTTTTTAATTAATTTAAAACTATTGTTGTAAATTTCATAAACACAAAAAACGAACATTGATATTTACAAAAGGAAATAATGTGCGTTTTTGAAAAAGTATGTTATAATATTTTTATTAATCATTAACTAACCAGAGGAGAATCCCGTGAAATCTGATATCGAAATTGCACAAAGTGTCGCACTCAAACCAATCACAGAAGTTGTTGAAAAAGTCGGTATTACATTTGATGATATTGAACTTTATGGCAAATACAAAGCTAAATTGTCTTTCGATAAAATCAAATCTATCCAAGAAAACAAACCAGGTAAATTGGTTCTTGTAACAGCGATTAACCCAACACCGGCAGGTGAAGGAAAATCAACAATGTCAATCGGTCTTGCTGATGCTTTAAATAAAATCGGCAGAAAAACTATGCTTGCTTTGCGTGAACCATCTCTTGGTCCTGTCATGGGAATCAAAGGTGGAGCAGCAGGTGGTGGTTACGCCCAAGTTCTTCCAATGGAAGATATTAATCTCCACTTTACAGGTGATATGCATGCGATTACGACGGCAAACAATGCCCTTTCAGCAATTATCGATAATCACCTTCATCAAGGAAACGAGCTTGGCATTGACCAACGTCGTATTATTTGGAAACGTGTTGTTGACCTCAATGACCGCGCCCTTCGTCATGTCACAATTGGTCTTGGCAGCCCTGTTAATGGTATTCCACGTGAAGACGGTTTTGACATCACTGTTGCCTCAGAAATCATGGCAATCTTGTGCTTAGCAACTGATATCAACGATTTGAAAGAACGTTTGGCAAATATCGTGGTTGCTTACCGTTATGACCGTACACCAGTTTACGTTCGTGATCTTAAAGTCGAAGGTGCTTTGACACTTATCCTTAAAGACGCTATCAAACCAAACCTTGTTCAAACGATCTACGGAACACCAGCTTTTGTTCACGGCGGACCATTTGCTAACATTGCTCATGGTTGTAACTCAGTTCTTGCAACAGCAACAGCGCTTCGCTTAGCTGATTACACAATCACAGAAGCAGGGTTTGGTGCTGACCTTGGTGCTGAAAAATTCCTTGATATCAAAACACCAAATCTTCCAACAACACCAGATGCGGTTGTTATTGTTGCTACAATTCGTGCCCTTAAAATGCATGGTGGCGTAGCTAAAACAGACCTTGGTGAAGAAAATGTTGAAGCAGTTCGTGCTGGATTTGCTAACCTTAAACGTCACGTTGAAAATGTTCGTAAATTTGGCGTACCAGCAGTCGTAGCAATCAATGAATTTGTCGCAGATACTGAAGCTGAAATTGCTGTGCTTAAAGAACTTTGCGCTGAAATCGACGTTCCAGTAGAACTTACTAGCGTTTGGGCAAATGGTGCTGACGGTGGTATCGACCTTGCCAATGCTGTTGTTAATGCTGTTGAAAATGGTAATGCCGATTACAAACGTCTTTATTCAGATGAAGATTCTCTTGAAGAAAAAGTTACTAAGATTGTGACTGAAATCTATGGCGGTGACAAAGTTATCTTTGGAAAGAAAGCCAAAACACAATTGAAACAATTTGCCCAATTCGGCTGGGATAAATTGCCAGTTTGTATGGCTAAAACACAATACAGCTTCTCTGATAACCAAGCACTCCTCGGAGCACCAGAAGATTTTGATATCACAATCCGCGAATTTGTACCAAAAACTGGTGCAGGCTTCATCGTCGCTCTCACAGGTGATGTGATGACAATGCCTGGTTTACCTAAAAAACCAGCTGCACTTAACATGGACGTCGCTGAAGACGGCACAGCTATCGGATTGTTCTAAAATCAACATAGTCAAAAAGTCAACCTCGGTTGGCTTTTTTACATTGCACA
>ENA-OQIC01000014-OQIC01000014.1-human-gut-metagenome-genome-assembly--contig:-NODE-14-length-65538-cov-3.109355_pt1 | contig 65538 bp, 80 predicted proteins | sample MGYA00242572_ERZ504736 | MGnify/ENA primary metagenome ERZ504736 (study PRJEB26092, sample SAMD00036201) | human gut metagenome | host: Homo sapiens | study: EMG produced TPA metagenomics assembly of...
ATCGATCGATGCTCAGACGTACGTAGCTGTACATCGATGATGCTCAGACGTACGTAGCTGTACATCGATCGATGCTCAGACGTACGTAGCTGTACATTTTCTATGTTATAAATTAAGCGATGGCTTATGCCAGCTCTGCATTGGCTACGCCGTACATCGGCACATTTCATGTGCTTTTGCCTGCGGCTTGTACGGCTTCGCCAATTTCTTTATCACCATTTTGTGTCTGCTGTGTCTTTTATATAAAGGAGAGGAAGTTTCATGGAAAATAGCCTATGGAAATACAATACACATAATGATTCTTTAGATTTTTTGCGTTCTCTGCACTTAACAGATGGTTTAAATCTTGCTTCAGACAACCAGCTCGCTTTTCTTTACGCTCTATCTAATCACGCCCAAAATCACTACTCTCAAGTATTTATTCCTAAGAAAAACGGAAAGAAAAGGAAACTTCTTATACCTGATTACCTATTAAAACAGGTGCAGACAAATATCTTAAAACACATCCTTGTCCAGTTTCCTGTTTCTCCTTATGCAACAGCTTACAAACGCGGCTGTTCTACTGTTTTCAATGCTTTTCCTCACTTAAATCAAAAACTCCTTTTGAAATTAGATATCCATGATTTCTTTGGCAGTATTACCTACATTGATGTTTACCAAAAAGTTTTTAAAAGCGAACTGTTTCCTCCTTCTGTACGGACACTTCTGACACACTTATGCTGCTATCACGATGCTCTGCCTCAAGGTGCGCCCAGTTCCCCCTATATTTCCAATCTTATTTTAAAACCTTTCGATAATTATATCGGAAACTGGTGCAAAAAACAGCAAATAACTTACACACGATATTGTGACGATATGACTTTTTCCGGTGACTTTAATTCTGTACTTGTAAAGAAAAAAGTGCAGTCTTTCTTATGCGTTTAGGATTTTCTCTAAATCTGAAAAAACTCATGTATGCTCACAGAAAAATCGTCAGGAAGTAACCGGACTTGTGGTTAATCAAAAACTGCAGACATCAAAAGAATACCGTCGCCGTATCCGACAAGAATGCTACTACATCAAAAAATTCGGTCTAAAGGACCATCTTGCACACATCGGATACAAAAAAGGAGAAACCCACTATCTGCAAAGTCTCAACAGTAAAATCAACTACATACTTACGTCAATCCCTCAGACAGCGAATTTCTCCTATTAAAGAAAGAACTTTCCTCTTTTTTTCAAGTCTAATTCCAAACGAGGTTGTCGCATTAAACAGCAATTTGGAATATTTATACATTTTTCCAATATGCACTTAATGCAACAGCCCCATATCATATTCCAAATAACCTTTTGGCGTTTTCTCTTGTTACCTCTGCAACCTTATTGAAGGAAACGCCTTTTATTCTGGCAATTTCGTCCATGACAAACCCCAGCTGAAGAGAGTTGTTTCTTTTTCCTCTGCGTGGTACGGGTGATAAATACGGAGCATCTGTCTCTAAAAGCAGATAATCTAACGGTGCGTATTCTACCACTTCTTTTAGCCTCTTAGCATCCGGAAAAGTAACTACACCGCCAATCCCCAGATAATATCCCATATTCATGTATTCTCGTGCATGTTCTTTGGAATAAGCATAGCAGTGAATAACTCCTGATAAATTCTCAGCCTTTTCTGCCTTCATAATATCTAAAGTATCTTTTGCAGCATCACGGCTGTGAACAATAATCGGCAGCTTTGTTTCCTTTGCCAAATCCATCTGCCTTACAAACCACTTTTTCTGTGTTTCATGGTCTTCCTTATTCCAATAATAGTCCAATCCGATTTCCCCTACGGCAACTGTTTTTTCTTCATCACACAGCTGTCTGAGTCTGCACATTTTTCTTCATCCAGCTCGCCTACCTCATCCGGATGAATACCTACTGCCGCATAAACAAAAGGATATTTCTTTGCCAGTTCTACGGAGTCCTCTGCTCCTTTAAAAGAAGCGCCTACATTTATAATTTCGCTCACTCCGTTGGCATGTACATGCTCCAGCATTCGTCCTCTGTCTTTATCAAATGCCTTGTCGTCATAATGTGCATGGGTATCAAATATCATGAATTCCTCTCTCCTTTAATCTTTTATATACCATTTCCCGAAACAGCGCATACAGCACAGAACAAATCGGGATAAATACCAGCATACCTACAATTCCCATCAGACTTCCGCCCACTGTAACAGCAACCAGAACCCAGATAGACGGCAGTCCCACGGAACCTCCCACTACATGAGGATAAATCAAGTTTCCCTCAACCTGCTGCAATACCAGGAACAGAATAACAAAGGCAATCGCTTCATAGGGTCTGCTACTAAAATCAGGAAAGTCCCTAAAAAGCATCCGATAAAAGCACCGAAAATCGGAATTAATGCAGTAAATGCAATTAAAACGCCTACTAAAAGTGCATAGGGAAATCTTAAAATACTCATGGAAATAAAAAACATTGTTCCTAAAATAACGGCTTCACAGCACTGTCCCGTAACAAAATTAGCAAAGGTCTTATAGCTTAAAGATGCAATGTCCAGCACCTTTGTTACCACCTTCTTAGAGAAAAAGGCATATAAAATCTTTCGGATTTGTACAGCAAGCTTCTCTTTTTGAAGGAGGATATAGCATGCAAACACAAAAGCAACACAAAAGTTCATAACAGAATTGATAACAGTCTTTGCCACAGTCATGGTGGAATTTAAAACATTTCCGGCTCCGTTTTTCAGAAATCCGAATGCGGTGTGAATAATTCCGTCCCAATCAAACTGCAAGCTGGCAATCCAAACTTCAATCTGCTTGTTATCTTCAAAAATGTCCATCGCCCATCTTTGAAGCTTTATAAGCGCCGCCTCTATATTTACACTTAAACTGGCAACCGTACTTGCTACCTCAGGAATAACCACCAAAAGTACAATCCATAAAATAGCAACTACAAATAAAATAGCCAGCACAAGGCAAATTGGTCGTTTCAGTTTTTTTGCCTTTCCCTTTGTTTTCGAAAATAGTCTTTTTTCCATAAAGCTCATGGGAACATTTAAAATAAATGCCATAGCTGCTCCCAGCAAAAACGGAAAAACAATACTAACCACAAAGGAAAATCCTGCCGCCACACTTTCTATCCGCTGTACTCCTACGTAGAATAAAACAGCAAATACAATCAGCAGCATAATATTTTTCATGTTTTTCTTGTTCAAATCCATACATATCCTCCAAAAATCTTTTATTTACCGATTTTTGTACGTATCCATTTAATAAACTGAATAATCGGAAGGTTTGCCAGTGACAGGCCAAACATAATCAGAAGCTGTGTCAGATTTAATGTCTGTACCTGGAAAATACTGTGCAGTGCAGGAATTAACATAACTGCTGTAATCAAAGCAAGCCCTAGTCCAAAAGCGCCGATTAAGTAGATATTGTTGAAAAATCTCTTAGTAAACAGTACCGGTTCAGAAGATTTACAGTTAAATCCATGTACCAGACGAGAAGTACATAAAGTTCCGAATGCCAGTGTAGATGCTAAAAGCGGGCTTTCCTGATATCCAATATAGAAGGCAACCATTGTCATAATACCGATTACAAGACCTTCAATTCCAATTCTGGAAAGAAAATCTTTTGTTAAAATAGATTCGTTCATTGGTCTTGGCTTTTCGTTCATAACACTTTCTGTGTGTGGCTCAAGTCCAAGAGCAATGGCCGGCAAGCTGTCTGTAAGTAAGTTGATAAACAGAAGATGAACCGGTGCAAAAGGAACCGGAAGTCCTGCAATAGAAGCATACAATACTGCTAAAATTCCGGCAAAGTTACCTGATAACAGGAACTGGATTGCACTCTTAATGTTTCGATATACATTACGTCCATTTTCTACTGCTTTAACAATAGTCGCAAAATTATCATCTGTCAATATCATAGATGCAGCATCTTTGGATACTTCTGTTCCGGTAATACCCATAGCAACACCGATATCAGCCTGTTTTAAAGCAGGCGCATCATTTACACCGTCACCAGTCATGGAAACAATATTTCCTTTATCCTGCCATGCTTTGACAATTCTGATTTTATGCTCCGGTGAAACTCGTGCATATACGGAAATGCCTTCTACAAAATCTCTTAATTCTTCGTCAGACATGTTTTCAATAACAGCACCTTCACATGCCTCTGACTCATCCTGCAAGATACCGATACGTTTTGCAATGGCAGCCGCAGTTACCTTATGGTCACCGGTAATCATAATCGGTTTAATGCCGGCTTTAATACACTCCTCAACAGCAGCCTTTGACTCCTCACGCGGCGGTCCATCATGGCAATTAAGCTAAAAAGGTCATGTCATTTTCATCTTCCACTGTAAGAGTTGTGCCTTCCGGTACACGCTTATATGCGAAAGCAAGAACACGAAGACCGCCCTGTGAGAACTTCTGGTTCTGTGCTTCGATTTCCTGAATATCCTCTTTTGTAATCGGCACAATTTCGCCATTTTTCTGAATGTGTGTCACACGTCCCAAAAGAACATCCACGGCACCTTTTGTCACCATAGTAGAACCTTCTTTTAAGTTATGAAGGGTTGACATCATCTTTCTGTCACTGTCAAAAGGAACTTCACTGTGTCTTGGGTATTTCTGTCTTACTACTTCCGCAGGAGCACCCAACTTATCACCCTGATTAATCAGAGCTGTTTCTGTCGGGTCACCGATTTCTTCACCGTTTTTATTGGTAGAGTCATTACATAAAATACTATGACGAAGAAGCTGTTTCTGAGCCTTATCACCTAAGTCGATAGCTTCTGCCGGAATTTCTTTTCCTTCTACATAATAATATTCTACTGTCATTTTATTCTGTGTCAGAGTTCCTGTTTTATCAGAACAGATAATAGAAACACTTCCCAGACCTTCCACTGCCTGAAGCTTTCTTACAATGGCGTGCTCCTTCGCCATCTTCTGTGTACCAAAGGAAAGTACAATGGTAACAATAGAGCTTAACGCTTCCGGAATAGCGGCTACCGCAAGTGCAACTGCAAAGAGGAAGGCATCTCCGATGCTTTCTCCACGAAATACGCTGATACCAAATAAAATGGCACAAAATACAAGAATTAAAATGGATAATTTCTGACCGAAGTTATCTAAGTTCATCTGAAGCGGTGTTTTCTTTTCAGAAGTTGTTTTAATAACTTGGCAATTTTTCCCACTTCTGTTTCCATACCAATTCCGGTTACAAGGAAGGAACCACGTCCGTAAGAAACAAAGCTTCCGGAATATACCATGTTGGTTCTGTCCCCTAAAGGAACTTCACCTTCAATTTTTTCTTCTTCTTTCTCTACGCCAAGGCTTTCACCGGTAAGTGCACTTTCGTCAACCTTTAAGCTGGCGTTTTCAAGAATACGTCCGTCAGCCGGAACGTAATCTCCTGCTTCCAGCATAACAATATCACCACTGTTACCTGATCAGACGGAACTTTGATAACATCTCCGTTTCTGAAAACCTTTGCTTCCGGAGCTGACATAGCCTTTAAAGAGTCCAGTGACTGCTCTGCCTTAATGGTCTGAACAGTACCTAAAATCGCATTCATGGTAATTACCACCAGAATAACAATGGCGCTTTCTGTTTCTCCCAATAATCCTGATACGATTGCCGCTACAATCAGTATAATAACCAAAAAGTCTTTATACTGTTCCAAAAAATCTGAAGAATGGACTTCTTCTTTTCTTCTACTAAAGCATTTGGTCCATACTTTTCCTGATTTTTCTTAATCTGTTCCTCGCTGAGAGGATGAGTACTGCCATTTACAGCTTTTTGAGCTTCTGTTCTTGACATTTGATAATACTCTTTCATGCTTTTTCCTCCTGATTTTTATTGTGCGTTGTAAAAGTCCCTCTTTCTTTCCTGTGAAACAGAAAAAGGCAAGACTCCTACTGCACTTTTTCATGCAATAAAAGTCTTGCCATTTCATCACGACACGGACGGAAATCTTTCCATCGAGATTGACGTTATCGTGAACACCCGTGGGTGCCAGCTACTCCCTTTTATTAAAGAGAACTATAAACGATATGCCTGACGCTGTCAACCCCTTTTTTAACAGATTTCTGCACCTGCGGGCATATCCTTGTCAGGAGTCATAAGAGCCAATTCGCCGTCAAGCCCTTCCGCACATAAAATCATACCCTCTGAAACAACACCGGCTAACTTGGCAGGTTTTAAGTTTACTAAAACCATAACCTTTTTGCCAACCATGTCTTCCGGTTTGTAGTTGGATTTAATTCCTGATACAATCTGTTTTACCTGACTTCCGATTTTCACCTGAGAGCAAAGAAGTTTTTTGGATTTTTTCACTTCTTCACAGGCAATAATTTCGCCCACCTGGAACTGCATTTTCATGAAATCATCAAAAGTAACTTCTTCTTTTGCTTCAATATCTACAACAGGAGCTTCTTCCTCTGCTGCTTCCTCTGTTTTTTCTTCTTCCTTCATAGCTTCTACTTTTCCAGAACTTCTTTTACATCCAGACGTGCAAATAAAATTTCCGGTTTCTCTGTAACCTTGTTTCCGGAAGGATATAAGCCAAAAGTTTCTAATTCTTCGTATTCACGTTTTGGCGCATTTAACTGTGCCAGAATTTTTCCTGTTGTTTCAGGCATAAAGGACTCTAATAAGGAAGCGCCGATACAAATTCCCTCTACCAGATTGTAGAGAACAGTTGCAAGACGGTCTTTCTTATCCTCGTCTTTTGCCAGAGCCCATGGCATTGTTTCATCAATATATTTGTTGCAGCGTTTGAATAAAGTAAAGATTTCTGTAATAGCGTCTGCCACACGAAGCTCTTCCATCTTTGCTGCTACTTTTGCCTTTGTTCCCAGTACGACTGCCTTTAATTCTTCATCCACAGGCTCACATACATTGGTATTTTTCACTTCTCCGCCAAAATATTTATTGGACATGGAAATAGTTCTGTTTACCAGATTTCCTAAAGTATTTGCAAGTTCGGAATTTAAACGCTCTACCATCAGCTCCCATGTAATTACACCATCGTTTTCAAATGGCATTTCATGAAGAACAAAGTAACGCACTGCGTCTACGCCAAAGAAATCTACTAACTGGTCTGCATAAAGAACATTTCCTTTTGATTTACTCATTTTCCCATCACCCTGTAAAAGCCAAGGATGTCCGAAAATCTGTTTTGGCAAAGGCAAATCAAGAGCCATAAGGAAAATCGGCCAGTAAATTGTATGGAAACGGATAATATCTTTTCCAATTAAATGTAAGTCTGCAGGCCAGTCTTTCTTAAACTGTTCTGTGTTTTCTCCGTCACAATCATATCCAATACCTGTGATATAGTTTGTAAGAGCATCCAACCATACATATACTACGTGTTTTGGATCGAAGTCTACAGGAATTCCCCATTTAAAGGAAGTTCTGGATACACATAAATCCTGAAGTCCCGGAAGAAGGAAGTTGTTCATCATTTCATTCTTTCTTGATACAGGCTGAATAAACTCAGGATGTGTATTGATATGATCAATCAGTCTCTGCGCATATTTACTCATTCTAAAGAAATATGCTTCTTCCTTTGCAGGTGTTACAGGACGTCCGCAATCCGGACACTTGCCATCTACCAGCTGAGACTCTGTAAAGAAAGACTCACATGGTGTACAATACATACCTTCGTAATAGCCTTTGTAAATATCACCCTGATCATACAGTTTTTTGAAAATTTTCTGTACCTGTTTTTCATGATAATCATCTGTTGTACGGATAAATTTATCATAAGAAGTATTCATTAAATCCCAAATACTCTTAATTTCTCCTGCCACATTATCTACAAATTCTTTGCAGGTAACACCGGCTTCTGCTGCCTTTAATTCGATTTTCTGACCGTGTTCATCTGTTCCTGTCTGGAAAAACACGTCATATCCCTGCTGTCTTTTAAATCTGGCAATACTGTCTGCAAGAATTGCTTCGTAAGTATTTCCGATGTGTGGCTTGCCTGATGTATAGGCAATGGCTGTTGTAATATAATATTTTTTCTTATCCAATTTTCTTTCCTCCTTGTATACAGTCACGGAGCGTTATTTCATAGGACGTAATTTCCTATGAAACAAAAAAAGACTCACCTTCTATATTAAGAAGGCGAGCCTATAACCCACGTTACCACTTCTGTTTATCTGTACCTCGCAGTACAAACCTCAACGGGTATCTGTTTAATACCCTGCCGCTATAACAGGCGGACCCTGTCGCAGCTTGGCAATTTTGCTTCGGTGCGCCTCTCAGGAGCCATTTTCCATATACCCTCATTCATTCCTCTCAGCCTATGGGAATTTCTCTGTAAAATGCAAAATATATGTACTCTCTCCGTCACTGTGTTTACATATATAAAATATGCTAACATATTCAGGAATATTTGTAAACACTCTTTTTTACATAAACTCATGCTCTTTACTGAGTTTTTTCACAATCTTAACAGATGCTAAAATTGCAATCAAGTTGGAATTACCATAAGTCCGTTAAACATATCGGACATATTCCATACTAAATCAACCTTTAAAGTAGAACCTACTAAAACACAGACAACTACCAAAAAAGCATAAATTTTAACTGCTTTTTGACCCAAAAGGCTACGCACGTTTACTTCACCAAAATAATACCAACCAATAATCGTAGTAAATGCAAAGAACAACATACAAATAGCAATAAAAATCTTACCAAAAGAACCAAATGCTGAATCAAAGGCAACCTGCGCTAAAGCAGAACCTGTTTCTCCACTTGACAATGCTCCTGTAGAAAGAATTACAAGGGCTGTTAAAGTAAGAATTACAAAAGTATCAATAAATACACCCATCATAGCAATAATACCCTGATCTCCAGGATGTTTTACATCTGCTGTCGCATGTGCATGAGGTGTAGAACCCATACCTGCTTCATTGGAAAAAAGACCTCTTGCCACACCAAAACGCATAGCTTTCTGCACAGTTACACCAAGAGCACCTCCAAGTACTGCCTCCGGTGCAAATGCTGCTACAAAAATATCATGAAATGCAGTCCCTACACTGCTGCCATTCATAAATAAAATAACTAAGCATCCAATAATATAAATAAGTGCCATTAACGGAACAACTTTTTCTGTAACTCTGGCAATTCTTTTAATACCACCCAGAAAAATAAACGCTGCTACAATAGCCACTAAAATTCCGACATGAAATGGCTTAACACCAAAAGCATTATAAAAAGAACTTCCAATAGAATTGGACTGTACCATATTTCCCATAAATCCTAATGCCAAAATAATTGCAACTGAGAAAAATCCTGCAAGAAACTTACCAAATTTCCCTTTAAAAATATATTTAATATAATAAACAGGGCCTCCTACAATTACACCATTTTCTTTTACTCTGGTGTGCTGTGCCATAACTGCTTCTGCATAGATGGTCGCCATTCCAAAAAATGCGCTCACCCACATCCAAAAATAGCACCTGGACCTCCTGCTGCAATAGCTGTAGCCGCACCGGCAATATTTCCTGTACCTACCTGAGCTGCAATAGCTGTAGCCAATGCCTGAAAAGAGCTTAATCCGTTTTCACTGCTTTTTCCATGAAGAGAAAATCCCCCGAACATCTTCTTCATTCCTACACCAAATTTTCGCACCTGAATAAATTTCAGCGTAAAAGTATAAAAAATACCTGTACCTAAAAGTAAGATTAAAAGTGCATAATCCCATAAAAATTTGTTTACCAGCTCCACAATAGACGCTATCATTTCCATTTCTCTGTCTCCTTTTCTTTTCATTCTATTTGCCTATTGTTGTCTGAAATAATAAAAAACCTGTGAGATTGCGAAAATCCCACAGGTTAAAGTTCTTTTCAAGCGCAACTGCGTTCAACCATAAACATAGCACCTAAAGGCACTACCTTTACGAAAAACTTCACTGTCCTTTTGCCTGAGAGATTCACAGACACTGTCTGCTTACACCTTCGGCACCCTTTTCGGGATTCTCCAGAGAGCCATCCAGATGCAGTCCTGCTTTTTTCAAAGCCCCTGAGAGTATTACTCCTTCGGTGGCAATATTGTCCTCTTTCCTTGCAGCCTTCTATTGGCACAATATGCAAATAACGATTTTATTATAGCACTGGTTTTTTATTTGTCAATCCCCTTTATGAGGACAAATGTATTTTTCTCAAGAACACTTCATAAAAATATATTATATACTCTATTTAATACGCACAGGTTGTCTAAGCTCAGTTTTGTTTCCATTTATATCTGTTATTATTGCTACAATAGTTGCCGTTCCCGGTTTACCTGTCGTAATCTCTGATTTTGGATTTGTAAAAGTCAGCCTATTCTCCCAACTCCAAGTACTAATTGTACCTAAAAGGAAAGATTTACTAAGCCAAACGCTCCGTTTGTACCACGAATAATCTGGAGCACAGACTTCATCTTCAATCATGTACTCTACCTCATAAACTGCTTCAGCTGGATTAGTTTGCAAGGTGACATCATATTGCTTTCCGTTTCCGTCAAGAGTAATCTCAACATCAGGAGTACTCTTTCCATCAACTAGCAGAGTAGCCTCTTTCACAAAACCAATATTGGAAGAAGTGACGCGTACAAACAATTCTTCTCTAGCTGATACACTCTCTGCTGTAATTTTTGCCGTACCAGTAGCATGAGCAGTATAATTTCCGACATTGTCAACAGACAAAACAGAAGGATTACTACTTGTCCATGTAACACTTTCAGCAGCTGATGCTGGTGTAAAAATAAGCTCATATTTTCCTGTATCTCCTGGAGAAAGAGATCTGTCTCCTTTCATATCTATACGCTGTAACGGAGGCGAATTCTCTGGCTTTTCCCAGCTCGCATCAACCAACACCCAATTTTCCAAACCATCAGCAGGAAAATCATAAGGTGTAGTCCATCTGTCAATAGCCCCTCTCTTAAACCCCTTATCACTAATAGACACTGGCTCCATTGTTTTTCCATCGCGGCTCTGATTTCCGCATCTCCAACATTTCCAATATCCATCTCTATAAATTTCATCAGTTCCCGTATTATAAACCGGTTCTTCATAACGCCAATCATGTTCATGCTTTTTCATTTCACAGGATTCACAGATATAATATGCTGGTTTCAAAATCCATACATGTGTATGAAATGCACCACAACAATCATACCTATCGTTCCATTCCCAGTCTGATAAGTCCTGAGAGCAGCCATTACAGGCATGACCATCCTTTCTCTTCTCCCAATCTACCCATTTCCACTTATGGACGTGTCTGTCTGAAACCCACCTTCCATCTTTTCCTACATAACAATCCCCTATCCATGTATTGCTTGCCATAGTTCCATCATCATACAAGTAATACCATGATCCATCTATTTCCTGCCAGCCTGTCATCATATAGCCATTCCCGTCAAAATAGTACCAATATCCGTTTATCGACTCCCAGTTACTTGTCGTATAACTTCCATCTGCATGACAATACCACCAGCCATGAGCCGTATCTATCCACTGGGCTGTTCTCCAACTGCCATCTTCCCCCACATAATAGTCTTCTATCCACGTATTGCTTGCCATAGTTCCATCATCATACAAGTAATACCACTTTCCGCCTATTTCCTGCCAACCTGTTACCATATAGCCATTTCTATCAAAATAATACCACTTTCCGCTGATATATTCCCACGCACTTGTCGTATAACTTCCATCTGCATGACAATACCACCAGCCATGAGCCGTATCTATCCACTGGGCTGTTCTCCAACTACCGTCTTCTCCTACATAATAGCCTTCTATCCACGTATTACTTGCCATAGATCCGTCGCTGTACAGGTAATACCACTTCCCACCTATTTCCTGCCAACCTGTTACCATATAGCCATTTCTGTCAAAATAATACCACTTTCCGTTGATATATTCCCATGCATTTGTTGTATAACTTCCATCTGTATGGCAATACCACCAGCCATGACTGTCTATATTCCATTGAGCTGCCTGTACTTCTGTATTGCTTACAACAACACTGCTTATAAAAAGAAATGCGGCTGTCAATAAGCCTGCTCCTTTGTTTCTCATACTGCTTACCTCTTACCCTTTTAATTTTATTTTCTCTTTTTAATATAGCAAATATTACTCACTAAAGAACAGCTATGCTTTTTCACATAATTCTGATATTCATAAAAATTAACATAATATTCCCTTCCCCACGAGGAAATACGCAGCCACTCACTTTCAAATCCTGTAACCACAACAAAATGAGCTGCTGTTTCTGCTATTTTTTCGTATCCTTCCTCTGTCTTATCGTAAAAAGCCAGTTTATGTCTCTTTAAAGGGAGCGGAAAATTGGGGCCGATTGCTAAAATTACAGGTATATCATGTGCCAGCATAGCTTTTATCCTGTTTGGTATATTTCGACTTCTTACCCCAAAGGCTGCCTTTAAAGGAATTCTGTTTTTAATAAAATAACGATTTACCTCTATTCCTAAAAGCCAACCGGGAATTCCCAGACCTGGAATGATAGGAAAGTATTTTTTACGCATTGTTTCTACACATTTCTCATAAACCTCAGCATCTAAAATACCATTTCCTTTCTCTTCTTCCTGAAACTCCTTACCTTTACAGTAATCTTTATGTAAATCCAAATATAAAAGAATATCCGTTGCCGCAATCGTACCACAGCCATAACCTGACATACTTCTTCCCTTCCACCATTCCTGATTACCGCCATAAGACAGCTTCCCATCTTTCATAATTGCTATATAAGGTTCATTCAGCTTCCCTGCCTTCATTTTATGTCAACCTTCATTTCTTCTGATATTGTTACCGGTCCTCCCATTTTACAGGAAAATACCTTGCCATTCTCTTTTTTTACATAAGCTTCTATCATGCCTCCCGGCTGATGAAGCTCGTATACAAATTCTCCGGTATCTGCATCTTTAGAAAGATACACAGCTGCTCCCATACTGCCACTTCCGCAGCTGCTCTCCCAGACCATGGAAGTGGTACTTTCCACATATACCACGGGAGTCATCTTACTTTCCTCTAAAAACATAACACCATAAGCATCACAAGGGCAGACTCTTTTTGCCTTCTCAATAAGTTTCATCTACAAACTCCTGAGCTTTTGGAGCAACTATTTACAATTAATGTGACAAATCCCCTTCAAATACAACCATCGAATCATTTTTCCATCTTTTACGGAAATTTCTTTAATCTCCATTGGAAGAGGCATTTCTGTCCTTGCAGTCCCCTTTTCCATATCTACTGCCACCTTCAGTTTCTTTTGAGAACCGCTGACATCCACCCACACATCTTCTGCCTTTTCTTCTGAAAGCATACTTAACAAATATCCAAAGCTTCTGGTTGCATTTCCACAAAATTCACCGCCCATCATCTGCATGTGAAAACTTCCATCCTGCATTTTCTCCACAAAACCCACCTGTTCTCCGTGAAGTTCTTCCATGCACAAAAGTTCTCTGGAAATTGCCGGATAATCTTCTCTTTTTGCCGGACTCATTACAAAAATTGTTACATTGCCTGCTGGATTTGCTACTCTAATTTTTAATTCCATATCTTCATACCTCCCAAATATTTTCGTTCCCCAATTTATTTTTAATCATATCACATTCCACATCAAAAAATAATAAAATTTATCGACATTTGTAAAAAGCTGTGATATATATTGAGTATAGAATTTAATAAAAAAGGGGGACTTTCATTGAAGACTAAAAAGAATTCTGTAAACCAGATTACAGAGGGTGTTATATGGAAACAGCTCTTGTTTTTCTTCTTTCCGATTATGCTAGGAACTCTGTTTCAGCAGCTCTACAATACTGCTGACGCAGTTGTAGTAGGTCGTTTTGTAGGAACGCAGGCGCTTGCTGCCGTAGGTGGCTCCACCGGACAAATGGTTAATCTGATTGTAGGATTTTTTGTAGGTCTTTCTTCCGGTGCCACAGTTATTATAGCTCGCTATTATGGAGCAAAAACAAAAAAGAGCTCAACGATACTCTGCATACTGCTGCCGCTCTCTCTATTGTAGGAAGCGTTATTATCACCATTGCCGGTATTGCTTTAACACCTTTTATGTTAAAACTTATGAACACTCCAAAAGACGTTATTCAGGGTTCTTCTACTTATCTTAGAATTTATTTTGCAGGCATTATTTTTGTATTTATTTATAACGTAGGTTCTGCTATTTTAAGAGCTGTGGGCGACTCTACACGCCCTCTTTATTTCCTGATTGTATGCTGCTTTATTAACATCTTTCTGGATATTCTTCTGGTAGTGGGGTTTGATATGGGTGTTGCCGGTGCTGCTCTCGCCACGGTAATTTCTCAGGCAGCCAGCGCTATTTTAGTGATTTACGCCCTGATGAAATCCAAGGATATGTATCGTCTGAAGCCAAAGGAAATTCATTTTCACAAGTTCCTTTTGCTGTCCATTGTTACTATTGGGCTTCCTGCGGGTATTCAGTCTGTCATGTATAATGTTTCCAACATGATTATTCAGACTTCTCTCAATGATTTGGGAACCAGTACCATGGCAGCTTACACTGCCTTTGGCAAAATCGATGCCATTTATTGGATGATTTCCGGTGCTTTCAGTGTGGCAATTACAACGTTTATCGGACAGAATTATGGTGCGGGAAAATATCATCGTATGAAAAAAGCGTTACCGTTTGTCTTTTCATGGATTTTATTGCTTCTTTGCTGGTAAGTATTCTTTTACTTTCTCTGGGTGAATATCTTCTTAGAATGTTTACCCCAGACCCGGAAGTTATTAAAATCGGTATGAAGATCATTCACATTATTGCACCTTCCTACGTGCTGTTTATTTTTATCGAAATCTTATCCAGCGCTCTTCGAGGAGTGGGAAATGTACTGGTTCCTATGCTTATGACCTGTACAGGTGTATGCTTGCTTCGTATTATCTGGATTTTCCTTGTAATACCGAAAAAACCAAGTATTTCCGATATTTTGCTCTGTTATCCTATCTCATGGGGATTGACAGCAGCCCTGTTTGTTATTTACTATTACTTTGACCAGAAAAATTTCTATAAAACACATATAGACCATTAAAACAATGAAAGGAAGCTATTATTATGACTTTTTCTTATTCCAACGCACCTTCCTCTCTGGAGCTTGCACTGATTGAGGAAAGCACACAGATACTTTTAAATGAATACAGCAAGCAGTGTGCAGACGCAGAACAGCTCTGTGTAAATGTCACTTTTACTTCATCCGGAAACACTTTAAGGGTTTCTAAAAAAGGAGAACAGTGCACCATTACCTGCCATGAACCAGCTCATTATTTCCGCTGTCTCAATTACCTTATTCATCACTTGGATGAGGATTTTGACTTTGAAGAAACAGGCTTTTTCGAAAAAAACGGTTTTATGCTGGACTGTTCCAGAAATGCCGTTTCTACTGTAAATACAGTAAAAAAAATAATTCGTATTATGGCAAAGCTGGGGCTTAATCAGTTACTTTTATATACAGAGGATACTTATGAGGTTCCGGGACTTCCTTACTTCGGCACTTACAGAGGCCGTTACTCACAGGAAGAGCTTCGCCAGTTAGACGACTATGCTTACCAATTCGGAGTTGAGCTGGTTCCCTGTATCCAGACACTCGCTCATTTAAGAAATGCCCTGAAATGGCCTATGGGACAGGACTTAAAGGACAGCGCCGATATTTTGCTGGTAGGTTCTGAAAAAGTCTACGATTTTATCAGACAGCTTTTAACCTCTGTAAAAAGCTGCTTCCGTTCTGAAAATATTCATATCGGTATGGATGAGGCTGTTATGCTGGGACTTGGAAATTATCTGCACCAAAACGGCTACAAGAAAAGCTCTGAACTGATTTTAGAGCATACAGACCGTGTTCTGGAAATTTGCAGAGAATTAAACTTAAAGCCTATGATGTGGAGTGATATGTTTATTTCCTCCAACGCCGGAACATGGTATTATAATGTTGATGAAAATGTTGATACTACAAGCTGGACAAAACCGGCAGATGATTTGGCTTTGGTATATTGGGATTACTACAATACAGACAGAAGCGTATATCGCAAGATGCTTCGTATTCATAACGAAATCGCTAAAAGAACTGTCTTTGCCGGCGGTATCTGGAACTGGAACGGTATTGCGCCAAACTACGGCAGAACAATCAACTGCACAATTCCTGCCCTTTTAGAATGTCAGGCACAGAATGTGAAAGAGGTATTTGCTACCGGCTGGATGGACAACGGAGCGGAAACTCCTATTGACGCTATTTATCCGGGACTTGTGGCATTTGCTACCCTTTGCTTCCACTCTGATTTAGACGAAGCTGTTTTAAAACAGAACTTTGCTGACTGCGTAGATGCAGCTTGGGAAGATTTTGAGCTTTTGGACAGATTTGACTCTCTTTTCCAAGGAGACGGAAATAACATTTCTGCCGATAATCCTTCCAAATATTTGCTGTATCAGGACGCTATGCTGGGTATGTTTGACTACCACATTCAAGGAGTAGATACAAAGTCCTATTATAAAGATTTAGCTGACAAGCTGGACAAATGCGCAGACGAAAATTCTTGCTACAAAACATTATTTAATTTCTATAAATATTTTGCCCTTGTACTGTCTAAAAAAGCGGATTTGGGAATTCGTTTAAAAGAAGCTTATGATAAAAACGATTTGTCCACATTAGAAGAATTAAACGCAAAAGTTATCCCCAATATTCTGGAGAATTTACAACTTATGCACCAATTCCGTGAGGAATTATGGATGAAAGATGCAAAGCCTTTTGGTTACGAGCTTATGGATATTAAGCTTGGAGGAGTTTCTGCACGTTTAAAAGCCTGCCAGAGACGTATTGCCTCTTATCTTGCTAAGGAAGTGGATAAATTAGAAGAATTAGAACAGGAACGCCTGCCTTACTGGACAGTGGAAAATAAATATCCACATGATATGAAGGTAGAACTTCGTGAAAATATCTGGAGCAGAATTGTCAGTGGATGTGATTTAATCGATACGATTTAAGAGATTTTAAAGGTTTCCTCTTTTATTTCCATCATTTTATGATACACTATAAGGAAATAAAGGAGGAAATACTTTTATGGAAGAACACACATTACCCCATCAACACGGAGAATATGGGGAACATTTAATAGAACATATACCTGACACAGAAAAATTTCAAATTGTTGCTTCTATCTTCAAGCAGCTCAGTGACACCACACGTATTCGCATTTTTTGGATTTTATGCCACTGCGAAGAATGCGTAATCAATATCTCTGCCCTGATGGATATGAGCAGTCCGGCGGTGGCACATCACTTACGGCTTTTAAAGAGCAGCGGACTGGTAGAAACCCGCAGAGAAGGAAAAGAAACTTATTATAAAGCCAGTTCATCAGAAAAAGCACAGTCCCTTCATCACATGATTGAACAAATGATGGACATTTCTTGTCTATCTGAAAAATAAAGAGCTGTCACTTTTAGCATTCTTGCGAAATATTTATACACTTTTAGCGAATTTGTCGAGCACGCTTTGAGATTGCAAGCTCAAAGTAAGCACAGGCTGAGCATAAAAATGTATAAATATTCCAAAGATGCAATAAAAGCGTCAGCTCCTTAATTTTTGTAAATTTAAAGTAAGATTGCAATATGGTAAACTGCAAATGCTGCAATCCATGCGATTACGCACTGTCCAACTACCATAGCTGTTGCCCATTTCCCACCCAACTCACGTTTTACAGAGGCGATTGCCGCCACACAAGGGTATAAAGAAGGCAGAATACCAATAATGCCACTGCTCCCGGTATGTTTATGCTGCTCTGCAACGCAGCGGTGCTTCCAAATAATACTGTAAGAGAAGATACCACACTTTCCTTTGCCAAGAAACCGGAAATTAAGGCTGTCACAATTCTCCAATCCCCAAATCCCACAGGTACAAAAACAGGTGCAAGCCTACCGGCAACTAAAGCCAGAATACTGTTCTGTGAATTTGTCGTCATGTTCAGGCTTGTGTCAAAGTTCTGTAAGAACCAGATTACAATGGTTGCAATAAAGATAACAGTAAAAGCTCTCTGAAGGAAGTCCTTTGCCTTATCCCATAACAAATGCCCCACATTTTTCAACCCCGGCATACGGTAATTAGGAAGCTCCATAACAAAAGGAACCGCTTCCCCTTTAAACGCCGTCTTCTTAAAAATCAATGCCATGATAATTCCCATTACAATTCCGAAAACATACAGAGAAATCATTACAAGCGCTCCGTGTTTCGGGAAAAATGCCGCTGTAAAAAATGCATAAATCGGAAGCTTTGCAGTACAGCTCATAAATGGAGTAAGAAGAATTGTCATCTTTCTGTCTCGTTCAGAAGGAAGAGTACGGCTTGCCATAACGCCCGGAACTGTACATCCGAAACCAATCAGCATAGGCACAATACTTCTGCCGGAAAGCCCCAGCTTTCGAAGCAGCTTATCCATAATAAATGCCACACGAGCCATATAGCCGCTGTCCTCTAAAAGGGACAGAAAGAAAAACAAAGTTACGATAATCGGCAGAAAACTCAGTACACCGCCTACACCGTTAAAAATGCCGTCAATGATAAGAGAATGTAACACACCCGCCACATGGGCTTCCTGCATTGCCATATCTGCCAGCTCTGTAAGATAGGTAATACCGGACTCTAAAAGCCCTGAAGAAAAGCTCCTATCACGCTGAAGGTAAGCCAGAATACAATTCCCATAATTCCGATAAACGCAGGAATTCCTGTATATTTTCCCGTAAGGAAACGGTCAAGACTTCTGCTTCGAATATGCTCTTTGCTTTCCTTTGGCTTTACCACTGCCTCACCACAGACATCTTCGATATACTGAAAACGCATCTGGGCAATTCCTGCTGCCCTGTCAAGACCTGTCTCCTCCTCTGTCTGTTTGGCAATCTGCTCTACAATATTCTGCTCATTTTCTGTAAGCTCCAACTGCTCTAAAAGTTTTCTGTCGCCTTCCATTACCTTGCTGGCTGCAAAACGTACCGGAATTCCGGTCTTCTGTGCATGGTCTTCAATGAGGTGCATGATTGCATGAATTCCTCTGTGAATTCCTTCTTCTTTTCGGCAAAAGTCTGTTTCCAGCGGTGTTTCCTGATATTTCGCCACATGAATGGCATGCTGAATAAGTTCTTCAATTCCCTCGCCTTTTGCTGCTGAAATTGGTACAACAGGAACACCAAGGGCTCCCTCCATCTCGTTTACTAAAACAGAACCTCCGTTTTCCCAAAGCTCATCCATCATATTCAAAGCAACTACCATAGGAAATCCCAACTCTAAAAGCTGCATGGTGAGATACATATTTCTCTCAATATTGGTAGCGTCTACAATGTTGATAATTCCCTTTGGTCTTTCACGGATAACAAATTCTCTTGTGACAATTTCCTCACTGCTGTAAGGTGACATAGAATAAATTCCCGGTAAATCCGTAATTAAGGTATTGCTGTGACCTTTAATCACACCGTCTTTACGGTCTACGGTAACGCCGGGAAATTTCCCACATGCTGTTTCGAACCTGTAAGCTGATTGAATAAAGTTGTTTTTCCACAGTTCTGGTTCCCCACCAGAGCAAAGGTTAAGGTTTCACTGTCCGGTAATGGATTTTCACTCTTTCTGTCATGAAACTTTCCGCCCTCTCCATATCCGGGATGAAGCTTTTCCTGCCTGCTTTTTTTCTTTTCTCTGTCTTTTGGTTTATGTTCTTTACTGATTTCAATATTTTTGCATCTTCTAAACGGATAGTCAATTCATATCCATGGATACGCAGTTCAATAGGATCTCCCATAGGCGCATATTTCACTACGGTTACCTCTGTTCCCTGTATTAAACCCATATCCAGAAAATGCTGACGCAAAGCACCGCTTCCCCCCACTGAAAGAATGGTGGCGGTACTTCCTATTTGTAACTCACTTAACTTCATCTTCTGCCTTCTTTCATATTAGCTTTGTCTAACTCATATTTTAAGAATTGGAGCTGTATGAAATAACAGCTCCTTAAATTCTTTTTCTCATATAGTATACGTTTTTATCCGCATAAAATCAACTGTTTCTTACAGGAACTTTTATAAATTATGCACTCTGAGCGTACGAATTGCATTTAAAACAGCAATAATCATAACGCCGACATCTGCAAAAATAGCAAACCACATGTTGCAATTCCCACAGCGCCAAGCGCCAGACAGCCAAATTTAATCACTAAAGCCAAAATAATGTTCTGATATACAATACTAAGGCATTTTCCGGAAATTCTGATAGCTTTGGAAATCTTTAAAGGATCATCATCCATTAGAACCACATCTGCTGCCTCAATAGCTGCGTCTGAGCCCATAGCTCCCATAGCAATTCCGATATCTGCCCGTGTAAGAACCGGCGCATCGTTAATGCCGTCACCTACAAATGCCAGTTTTTCCTTTTCAGACTTGGCTGCCAGCAGCTCCTCTACCTTTGTTACCTTATCTCCCGGAAGCAATTCTGCATAAACCTCATCAATTCCCAGCGACTGCGCAACCTGCTCCGCCACAGGCTGTGCGTCTCCGGTAAGCATAACAGTCTTCTTTACTCCCGCTTTTTTCAGTCGTGCAATCGCCTCTTTTGCATGTTCCTTTACAATGTCAGAAATCACAATATGTCCTTCATATTTTCCGTCTATTGCCACATGGATAATCGTTCCCACCTTATGACAATCCTGATATTTCACATTTAATTTCTTCATCAGCTTGCTGTTTCCTGCTGCAACTTCTCTTCCGTCTACTTTTGCAATTATTCCGTGACCGCTTATTTCCTGAATATCGGAAACTCTGCTTCTGTCAATTTCTTTACCGTAAGCTCTCTGAAGGCTCTTGCTGATTGGATGAGAAGAAGCACATTCTGCCAATGCCGCATATTCCAGTAGTTTCTTATTTTCCATCTCATTATGGTGCACACCACTGACTTCAAAGACACCTTGTGTCAAAGTACCTGTTTTGTCAAAGACCACATATTTTGCCTGAGACAAGGTTTCCATATAGTTAGAGCCTTTAATCAAGACACCTTCCTTACTTGCCCCGCCAATTCCTGCAAAAAAGCTAAGCGGAATACTAATTACCAAAGCACAAGGACAACTGATAACAAGGAATGTTAATGCACGATAAACCCAAACGCCCCACTGGGCTGTCTGTCCCAAGAACAGCACTTGTACCAACGACGGAAGGATTGCCAATGCTAAAGCGCCATAGCAAACTGCCGGTGTATATACTTTGGCAAATTTGGAAATAAAATTCTCGGATTTTGATTTTCTGGAACTGGAATTTTCCACAAGCTCCAAAATCTTTGATACCGTAGACTCTCCAAATTCTTTTGTTGTCTTTATTTTCAGAACGCCGTTTAAGTTGATACATCCGCTGATAATCTCGTCTCCCTGCTTTACATCACGAGGAAGGCTTTCACCTGTCAAAGCACTGGTATTTAGACTAGAGCTTCCCTCCATAACAATTCCGTCTAAAGGAATTTTTTCTCCCGGCTGAACTACAATCATGCTATCGATTTCCACTTCGTCCGGATCTACTTTTTCCAGCTTTCCGTCTCGCTCTACATTGGCATAGTCAGGACGAATATCCATCAATGCGCTGATATTTCTGCGACTTTTTCCAACTGCATAGCTCTGGAATAATTCACCTATCTGGTAAAACAACATAACTGCAATGGCTTCATTATAATCTCCGCTTTTGGAATAAATTGCCAACGCAAATGCTCCAACAGTAGCCACTGCCATTAAGAAATTTTCATCAAAAACACGTCTGTTCAGAATACCTTTTCCGGCTTTTTCAAAATATCATATCCAATAATCAGATATGCCGCCAGATAAAGAGCTAATCTCAATATTCCTGTTGTAGGTATGAAATTCAAAACAATTACCATAACCGCTGCAATAATAATTCTGATTAGCATTTTCTTCTGCTTTTTATTCATAATTGCCTCCACCTTCTTACTAAGATAAATTTACACCCCTCTTGCAATTCGCATTCGGGGTGCAGGTTCTTAAAGTTCAATTTCACAGTCTGACTCTACTTTTTTGCAAGCCTTTAAAACATTTTTCATAACCTTTTTCGGATCCTGTCCTTCCTCAAATTCCACAATCATCTTCTGTGTCATGAAATTTACAGTTGCGGAAGCAACGCCCTCTGTCTTCTTTGTTGCATCTTCCATTAAATTTGCACAGTTTGCACAGTCTACTTCGATATTGTAAGTCTTCTTCATAATAAAATACCTCTCTTTTTAATACAATGTTTTTTTAACGATTAAGCGTTTGTTTAATCGTTATGACTATACTATAATGCAAAGAGGTAAAAAAGTCAATAGAAAAATTAAATTTTGCGGAGCTTTCTATTTCACAGAACACAATTTCCTATGAAATAAAAGGTCCCGCTTATAGCGAAACCTTTTTCTACATTTTCTTTCGGAATTATCCCTTGATTTTACATCAATTTTGTTTCTTCCAATTTCTCCGTAAACATTTCATTTAACCGAATAACAGGCTTACGAAGTACCAATCCCAAGAACAGAGAAAAAATCAAAAACAGTCCCAACGTTCCTAATTCTCTTACATAAGCATTTTCGTACAAACCGGCTATTGCCTCCCTCATTGCTCCCATACTATGGGTAAAGGGCAGGAACTCATATACTTTTCGGAAGAATGCCGGCGCCATTTCTATTGGGAAAGTTCCGCCGGAGCCTGCCACCTGAATAACCAACAAAACAACACAGATTGCTTTTCCCACATCTCCGAAAGAAACCGTCAGTGTGTAAATAATGTTTACATACACAATACTGGTAATCCAGCCTGACAATACAAATAAAAACGGATGCTCACATTGAATACCCAGAAAGAATAAATCTCCCAGACAGATTAAACCGCTTTGAATGAGCCCCATAATAAAAAACAGCAAATATCTGCCAAAGTAAATCTGATAATTTTTTACATGATGAAGTTTTTTCTTTCTCTCCTCTGACAGAGTTACTTTCATCATAGCAACTAATACGATACCACCAACCCAAATAGACAAGGTAGAATAAAACGGCGCCATAGCCGAACCGTAATTCTCTACCGGATATATACTTTTTGTTTCCATTTTCACTGGTGAAGCAAGAAAAGAACTCACTGTATCAGGGCCATTTCTCAGAACATCCTTTAATATTTCCAGATTTCCGTTCTCTGCCGCTTCTGAAAGTTTCTGTAAAACATCATTCATTCTACCAGAAGCTTCATCCAGCAAAGAAGCCGAAGTATCCAAAGCTGTTTTTAATTTTCCCAAATCAGAAGCTGCGGAGCCTGACAAATCTTCAATCCCCTGTGCTCCCTCATCTAATTTTGATAAAATCAAAGACACATCTTTATTGGTGTTACTGAGTGTCTGAAACAGCTGGTCTAAATTCCCCTTTACGTTCTTCTCATAATCTGTCTGCACATTCTGAATTTGCTGTGCACTTTGCTTTGCAAGCTCTTTTAATTCACTTTGGTAGCTGCCTGCATCCGAAATAGATTGAGAAATTTTATCAGCAGCCTCATACAATTTATCTCTTACAGCCTCCTGCTGAGCAATAGAAGTATTTAATTTCCCTATCACTGTGCCAAGCTGTTCTTTTATATGTGGAAAGCTTCCGGTAAAGAATCGCTGACCCCTTGCAAACTATCACGAAAAGAAGCATATCTGTCAATGATTACCTGCACTTGTTCTGCCAGTCCATTTAAACTCTCACCCGCTGCTGCAGCATCCTGTGACAAAGATGAAAATGTCTCATCCACCTGTTCCGACACTGCTTGATAAACATCACTGCCTGCCGCCAACACATCATTCACACTGTCCGTAGTACTGATAAAGCATCTTTTAAGCTCTTAACGCTTTTTCCTGTATCTGTAAGAAGCGATAAATTGGTATCTGCATTACTTCCTGTCTGTTTTAAAAAAGAAGATGTGGATTCCAGTGTATTTCCCATAGAGTCTGTCATATTAGAAAAAGCCTTTATAGTACCTGACGCAGCTAAAAGACTATCTGCAATCTCTGTAATATTTTCGTGTACTCTTCCAATCATTTCCTGAGAGTCTTCCTTACTCATCATAGAAGAAAGGCTATCCATGAGCTGTAATCCCACCTGAGAAATTGTTTTCGTAAATAATTCTGCAATCTGCTTTCGTACAGCCCCTGCACCTTTATCTGTTACTTTCGGAGCAATAGCATTTTCTTTTTCGTTTAAATAATATAAAATATCAGAATGTTCTACATCATCAGAAAAAGACTCATCATATCATTACTGAAAGTCTCCGGTATCACAATGGCTGCATAATATTTTCCGGATTTTACACCTTCCACTGCTTTTTGAGAATCTGTAAATACCCAATCCAGCTGATTATTTTCACGAAGTCCTGAAACTACCTGCTCACCCAGATTGATACTAATCGGAAGCAATTCACCCTCATATCCTGTATCTACGTTGCAACTGCCACCTTCAGACTGCTTGTGTTACTGTAAGGATCCCAACTTGCTGCAATATTAAACCACGCATAAAGAGACGGAACAATGCTAAGCCCCAGAATAACAATCCATGCAATGGCATTTTTTTGATTTTTTCAGGTCTCCTATAAAGATTTCCCATATATTTCTCATTGTTCTCCGCCTCCTCTTTGTGTGTTTTCTTTGACTTCTTTCAGAAGAGCCTCATCGGACATTTCACTGAAGCGTTTCTTTCTTTTCAGGCTTTCGTGAATGTATTCCACAATAATTAAATACAAGGCAATAAGTATAATTGAAGCAATCCACAGTACCAAGAAATACCATTTTTGAGTCAATACTGAACATAAGTATAAGGAAAATAACAGGGATAATCAAAATTGCAAGAAATCCCCTGCGTATTCTTTTTGGATAACCGGATTGAAACTTTTCAATTTTATCATTTAAGGTTTTACGGAATTCATCCTGTCCCACTAAAATCTTCACTGCTGTTGACAGACTGATTTTTTCTCTTTTCATTCCTTCTTCTTCACATATCATCAAATCTGTTTCTTCCAGCTTACGGTCAAATAAATAATTTAAATTCAAAAGACGTGGTCTTAAAAGAAGACCTATTCCCAAAGCCAAGCGGCAAAAATACTGCCAGACAAAGAAGATTTTTCCAGTAATTCATTCCGTAAATTCCCGCAATCGCTTCCCTCATAGCGTTAATTCCGTATGTGAAGGGCAAAAGTGGATGCACAAATTGGAAAAATGCCGGTGTCATTTCAATGGGATACGTTCCCGCAGAACCCGGAATTTGCAGAATCACTAAAATTACGCTCAATGCCTTTCCGATATGTTTAAAGGTAATGGATAAGGCATAAATCAAATTGACATATACGAAAGATGCAAGTAAGCCCGCAAATACAAAGGCCGCCGGATTTTCACACTGGACTTTCAAAAGATAAATATCACCAAGGCAGATGATCAAAGACTGTATCAAACCTGTTGTTATATACAAAAGCCATCTTCCAAAGTATCCCTGTGTTGCCGTAAAGCTTTTAATCTTATCATCTCTATCTACTTCCATTTTAAAAATAGCGATTAAAACAATGCCTCCTACCCAAATTGCTAGATTGGTATAAAAAGGCGCCATGGCAGAACCGTAATTCTCCACATGATAGAAGCTCTCTGTCTTTAACTGTACCGGAGAATACATAAACTCGGCTACCTCTTCTGCATTCTTTTTTGTAAGCTCTGTTAAGCTTTGATAAATATCCGAGCTTTGTAATGTTCCCAAATCTGTAATAGCCGTATTCAGCTTTTTCTGTACCTCTTCAAGAGCCTTTTGGCTGCTCTCCATTGCCGCTTTTGTATCGCTTAATGTCTGTTTCAAATCTCCTGTTACATTTTTAAGCTGTTCTGCGGAGGGCTCTACTCCGGCAAGAACTCCCGAAACCTTTCCTGAAAGCTGTGCAAAAGAATCTAAAGATTGATTTAAGGAAGGAAGCACATTTTTCTCAAAAGAAGCTCTGGAAGTCTGGAGATTTTTCTGTCCGTCCTGAATAACCGAAGCAATCTGATTTAATCCTTGAACAGATGTATTTACGGCATTCCCTATACTATTGTTCCCTGTCTGAAGATTTTTCAATATCTCTTTATGTCTCTGATTTTCTGTTTCCAGCTTTTCTATGATTTCAGACAACGGATTTCCTGGAACTTGATTATCAAGTTCTCTAAGAACTGTCAGAATTTCCTCGTTTTTTGAAATTAAATCCTGCATAGATGTAATGGTATTTCCAATCTTCTCATTTACATTCTGTACTTTCTCATTCAACTTTCCAAGGTCTGTTCCCACTGCACTGCTGATACCGGACAACGCATCTGCTCCCTGCGTAAGACCATCAGATAAACCGACGCTTAATGCACCTACGCTATTTCTCACGGAAGCTAAAATATCTGTTCCATTATTCATAGATTTTGCTCCCGATGCTACCGCACTTTTCAGAGCATCCAGCGTTTCCTGAGTTCCATTTATTAAATCATCGCTTCCATCAATAGTTTTATTTAAATTTTCTAAAACCACCTGATATTCTTCCAGATTTTCCTCTGCTGTCTGCATTTTTGCAATCAGACTTTCCTGCACTGTGTCAACCTGTGTACCCATCTGCTCTGCTGTCTGTCCCAAAATTTTAGAGACAGAGCCTGCCGCTGCCGCAATAAACTCCTCATTTACCTGTGTCTGAATAGTAGAAGCCCCTGTGTCTGTCACCTTTGGAGCAATGGCATTTTTCTTTTCATTTAAGTAATATTCAAACTGAGGCTGCTTCATATCTCCGGAGAGGATGCTCACTAAAGAAGCGCTGAAATCCTCCGGTATTACAATGGCAGCATAATATTTTCCTGATTTTACACCCTCCACTGCCTTTTCCTTATTCGTAAATTTCCAACCTAAATCTTTATTTTCTTTTAAATTTTGGACAATTTCCTTCCCTGCGTTTAGTTCTCCTATAAACTCATTTTCTGTACCTTGTCTGCATTTGCTACTGCAATTTTAATATTTCCGGTATTTGCATAAGGATCATAATTTGCTGCAATATTAAACCATGCGTATAGAGATGGTATCAGACATACACCAATGGTAACAATCATTGCTACCATATTATGGGATAATCGATTGACATCTCTTCTAAAAATTTCAAATGCCCTCTTCATGCTTTTCCCTCGCTTTTCTATAATCTTCTTATATAAGCATATTGTCTGCAATTCGTATATTTTATCACCAGAATTTGAGATGTCAATAATTTCGGAGAAAAAATATGACTTTAAGTCAATTTCCTTTCCGAATACGACTTTTTATTTCATAGGGCGCAATTTCATATAAATTAAAAAAGGGCCGTTGCACCAAGTTTATGTCAAGAATATCTGCTTGATGCAACAACCTCTTCTTAATAAATTTTATCCACCGTATTTTTCAAACTTTTCAAATCCCTATCCAAACTCTCATACATATCAACATAATATGGATATAACTTATCATATACTTCTACCCATTTATCTACGGGCTGAATGATTTCATTTACCTTTACAATATTTTCGGCTGCTTTTGTAAGATCCGGAAATACTCCTACTTTATGTCCCACAATCAAGGCATCCCCAACAGGAACGTCCCCTGATTTTTCATCCAACAAATATACCGGCATTTTCAACATTGACGCCTTAATCTGCGACCATGTACGACTCTTTGCTCCGCCTCCGCAAATTCTTAATACATTGGCTTTTGCACCGGCTTCTTTTACTGTTTCCATTACATGCCGCAAAGCGTATGCAGTACCTTCAAACACGGAACGAATTAAATCACTCCTTTTCATATTCATTCCCATTCCTATAAACATTCCTCTTGCATATTCATTCCAAATCGGAGCTCTTTCTCCTAATAAATATGGGAAGAAAAATAATCCGCCTGCTCCGGGCTCTGATTGCAATGCCAGCTCATTCAAATAAGTATAAATATTGAGATCATGCGCTTCTGCATACTCTCTTTCTTCTGCCGCCATTGTCTCGATAAACCATTTCAGCGCTGCCCCACTTGTTTGAATTGGAGCATCGAAAACCCACGGCATCCCGTCAATGGCACAGGGTTTTGTAACAACAGGAATATCAGGAGCGCTTTTTACATCACTTCCTACAAAGACCAGCGATGTTGTCCCTGATGACTCTCCTGCTTCTCCCAAGCGACTCATACCGGTAGCGTGCATAGATGCCATTGCGTCACTGCAACCTGCTACAACAGGAATTCCGGCAATCAATCCTGTGGCGTTTGCCGCCTCTTCCGTAACAAATCCAATAATATCATTTACCAGCTGCGGCTTTGGAAGCACTGCATCAATATCTATTCCTATTACATCTCCGATTTCCTTTGACCACTCCATTGTAGAGATATCAAGACACTGTGTTCTGGATGCCTGATCAATATCCGTAGTCATTTTTCCTGTCAATTTAAAATTAATGTAAGAACTTGCCTGTAAAAAACAAGCAGTTTTGGCAAACAAATCAGGCTCATTCTTCTTAAACCACAACAGTTTATTCGGAAGAAATGCAACTGCCGGCTGTCCTCCTACAATCTCTACAAATCTCTGGTATCCAATGCTATCCACAATATAGTGAAGCTCTGCCGCAGAACGATTGTCTTGATAAGTCATGGCATTTCTAAGCGGTATACCATCTTTATCTACCGGAAGCATTGTAACTGTATGCGAACTGATACAGATCCCTCTAATTCGTTTCACGATATTCCATCCTGCCTTTGAGGTCAATGCCTGAAATATCTCAACCGTATTATCCCACCATTCATTTGCATCCTGTTCCTGCATATCAGGACCCGGAGACAAAAATTTACTTGGTCTGCTGGCTTCCGCAACTACTGTTCCGTCTTCTGCAAGAATAATTGCTTTTATATTTGTAGTTCCACAATCCATTCCCAATAAATAATTTTCAATTTTTGCCATTCTAATCTCCTCCGTACTTTAATTATATAAAAACCATAGCAAATTCGAAAGTACTTCTCAAAAGCATATTTTCCGCTTTAAAAAGGAAATTTTAAATCTCACTTTATATTGTTGCCGTTTTAAAAAGGAATATTCCGTTTGTTTCGTGTACTTTGCTCCCCTATACTTAAATATACCAATATGATATAGAAAGGAGCTGTTCATGTTATGAAAATGAAAGCAGCACTCATGTACGGACCAAATGATATCCGTGTAGAAGAAACAGAAAAGCCCTCCTGTCCAAAGGACGGTTTGATTTTAAAGATTATGGCAGTAGGACTTTGTGGTTCAGATATTCGTAATCTGACGACAAATTCAAGAAAAGGTAATTATCCGTTTATTTACGGACATGAAATTGTAGGACTTGTGGATGAAATCGGAGAAAAACAAACAAAATATCAAATTGGCGACCGATTATTTCTTTTCCCCGGAACCTATTGTATGGAATGTGATGAATGTATCAGCGGTCACAGCGAAAACTGTTCCAACACTGCCGTATCCGGACTTGCCGGAACCGGCGGCTTTGCCCAGTACGTTGCTGTCAGCGGCGAAAAAATTCGCCGAGGAGGTATTTATCCTATTCCCGATAACGTATCCTTTGATGCTGCAAGTCTTGGAGAACCTCTTACCTCTGTATTTGCCTGTCTGGAAAACGTAAAAGTAGGCTATCCCGATACCTTAGTTATTATCGGCGCCGGCCCAATCGGCTGTTTCATGTCCCAGCTTGCCAAAATCCGTGGAGCTCAAAAAGTCATCATGATAGACATTAATGAGAACCGTCTTAAAATGGCACGGGAATTTGGTGTAGATATTACGGTAAACAGTTCCATAGAAGACCCCATAGAAGCCGTTAAAAAGCTCACAAACGGAAAAGGTGCCGATAAGGTAATCTCTGCCACTCCGGTCAATGCCACTCAAACACAAAGCATCCACATGGTAAAAAAAGGAGGGCTTGTAGTATTCTTCGGCGGTGTTCCAAAAGGTTCTATGACAGAACTGGATTGTAATTTAATTCATTATAACAACATCTGGATTAAAGGACATTTCGGCGCTTCATACAGCCAATCGAAAAGAGCTTTTCAGCTTGCAATTTCTCCTTCTTTTCCTACCGAGAAATTTATAACACATATTCTTCCTCTGGACAAAATTAACGAAGGTATCCGGCTAACGAAAACCGGAGAAGCCATTAAAGTCGTACTTCATCCTTGGGATTAATAAATAATAGAAAACGCACAGTTCTTTTTCAGAACTGTGCGTTTTCTATTATTTTATTCTCCCTGAGTATCCAAAGCCTGTGCGTCTGTTGTAGGCGCTTTTATGCAGGCAACAATACCAATAACTACAAGCGCTATTGCTGAAAAGATAAAACGGTTTGAAATATCCTCGCCCATCATATTTGCGATAGGATTTACCACGTATGCAGATACAAAATTTCCTACATTATATGTAGCAGATACTACTGCTATTGCCAACGATGCCTGTGCTGCCGGCACCATATTTGCCGCAAAGGTAACTGCTCCGGGATTACGAATTGCAAAACCAAATCCTACAACTGCCGCACCTACACAGATTACCGGCAAGCTGGTTGAAAAACCAACCATTGCTGTACCTACTGCCATCATAAGAATCGCTGCGCCTATGGTAAATCTCTTAAATAATTTTACCGTATTTCCCAGCACAAGACCGCCTAAAATACCAATTACCTGCATAATAGATGCCACGGTTCCGGCTGTACTTGCATCACCAATTCCTTTTCTGTCAATATACATTGCAATATTTGTATTGAAGGTTGCAACAAAAATACCTGTAATCAGGCAAAGTGCGCCAAAATAAACCATACTTCCTGAAATTTTTGAGCTTGTCTTTTCTGCTTTTTGTACAACTTCTCCTTTTGGAACGGTCAATACAACAATAATTAAAATCGGAATACAAATTAAAAATACAAGGTATCCTCTTTTCCAGCCTGCCATTGCTGTAAGAAGACCTGAACCCTTTGCAATAATCGTACCTCCAATACTTACAAAAATCGACTGAAATCCCATGACTCTTGATTTTTCAAGTCCTGTAAAATAATCAGAAATTAAAGATGAACTTACAACTACTACAAGTGATAAGCCGGCTCCGATTACAACACTGGCTGCATATAACATCCAAATTTGAGTGTTCATTACCTGCGGCATAAGTCCGCCAATCAGCATAAGCACAGTCCCAATAAGAGCAATATTTCTTTTTGTGATTTTGGGTTCCATCAACGGCTCTAAAAGCATCATTGGAAGAGTTGTTAAATTAATCAATGTAAGAACAATCTGAATTGCCGAGTCACTTGCATCCGGAAAGAATTTTCCTACCTCTGCAAGAATTGGCGCTAATGCACTGTTGCAGGCCATTGTCAAAGACATAATCAACAAGCCGGCTGCTATCTTCTTTTTATTTTTTCCTTTTTCCATCTCTTTGTCTCCTTTATTTTTATCTGAGAACTGGCTAACGTCTCCAAATATATTTTCTTTCTTCTCCCTTTAAATATGCCAGCACTTCCTGTGCCATCATTTCTCCTGACCAACTGTCTACATCTGTTGTAAGTCCTGCCATGTGCGGTGTGCATACCACATTTCTCATGGATAACAACGGATGATTTGCAGGTACAGGCTCCTGCCAATATACATCAACAGCTGCCCCTCCGATTGTTCCATTTTGAAGCGCTTCTATAAGTCCTTCTGGTCGATAACAGCCGCTCTTGCTGTGTTAATCAAAATTGCTGTGGATTTCATTTTAGAAAACCAATCTTTATTTACAATTCCTTTTGTTGCTTCAACAACCGGAAGATGAATACTTACCATATCGCTTTCTCTCAACATCGTATCCAAATCCACTGCCTTTGCTCCGTCTGCCTCAATTCTGTCAGCCGGAAGATACGGATCGTAAGCTAAAATTTCCATACCGAAAGCTTTTGCCCTTACTGCAACTTCACGCCCTATTGCGCCGTATCCTGCAATTCCAAGCTTCTTTCCATAAAGCTCAAAGCCGATTCCGTAATCGGTAAAAGGATGTTTTTCATCTAACGGCCCAAATGTTACATTTTTTACATCGGGTACATTATAAATATCTTCTACTGCCGGTCCTACATGTTCTCCCTTTGCAAGACCCGTGCTGCTAAGTGTCAGTTTTCTTGCCACTGCAATCATAAGACCAATGTTAAACTCTGCAACGGCTACACGATTTCTTCCCGGCGTATAGGATAATTCCAGTCCGGCGCTTTTAATTGCTTCATTATCAACGGTTACCGGTGTTCCTTTTGCCACACCGATAAATTTCATTCCGGATGCCGCCCATCGGTTAATTGTATCTGTTCCTGCATATTCATCTCCAAGAACAACAATTTCATATCCTTTACACTCCTCACATGTTTGTTCTTCTGTTACATTGCCTTTCCCGTGCTTCAGTTCCCCCGCGATTGTAATATCGCAGTATTCCTCAATTTCCTGCATTCTCTTTTCGGGAATTTTGGTACATAAAACCATCTTTTTTTTCATCTCTCTGCTCCTTTCCTTATACACGCAATGCACTATAATATCCTGTATTTATAGCGTCATAAATTTTTCCGACCTTCTTACAGTCGCCAATTACATAATATTCATCTACTAAATCAGTGAGCTCGTCTACTTTGTCATAAGGCGCCCGGAAACCAAGGGCGCATACCACACTGTCTGCTTCCACCAAAATTTCTTCTCCGTTTCGTTCACATAATACGCCCTCCGGCACAATTTCCTTTACTTTTGTGTGAACAAGACATTTGGCTGCTTTTTCTACTTCCGGCATAAGACCTCCGCGATAAAAAGAATTCACCTCTTCTGCAATCGTATCTTTCATTTCAATAATCGTACATTCTTTTCCTTCATGATGAAGCCCTATTGCTCCTTCTGCGCCTACAAGACCGCCTCCCATAATGGCAATTCTCTTTCCCAGCTTATTCGGATGTAATTCTGCGTCAATTGCCATAACAACCTTGTCAGAACTTATCCCCTTAATCGGAGGACAGAGCTCTTTGGAACCAATAGCGACAAATAAAGCATCCGGTGAAAATTCCTTTACATAATCGGGTGTAACTTCTGTGTTTAATTTCACTTTTACACCTGCACGCGCTATTCGTTTTTCAAGAACATGAATAAGCTTTACAATATCTTCTTTAAAATATGCAGCTCCTGCCGGATGCAGATTTCCTCCCAGCTTTTCGCTTTTTTCTGCCAAAGTTACATCATGTCCTCTGTTCGCAGCTGTAATGGCAGCTTCCATACCTGCCGGTCCGCCGCCTACAACAAGTATCTTTTTCTTACGTTTTGGCAGTTCCTTTCGCAGCTTTGCGCTAAGCTGTTCCCCCATAGTAGGGTTTACGGCACATTTCACCATTTCAAGCTCTCCTGTGGCACCAAAACATTCATAACATCTCAAACACGGTGTAATGTCATCTGCTTCGTCGTTATACGCCTTCATTGGCAAATACGGATCTGCCAGACTTGCCCGTCCAAGCTCTACAACGTCAGCCTGACCTCCGGCAATGATTTCTTCCATCTGTGCCGGATCATTTAAAGAACCCACACAGGCTACCGGTGTTTTTACATATTTTTTAATTTCAGCGGCTAAATAGACATTAACGCCTCTCTTATAGAAAGCTGATGGATGTGTTCTGCAAAACATATCCGGATCCTCATGATTTCCGCAAGATACATTAATCAAATCCACTTTATCATCTATCATTTGGGCTACTTTAATACAGTCCTCAAGCCCCAGCCCCTTATCCGTAAAATCATCTCCGGAAATTCTGGCTTCAATGGGAAACATTGGTCCCACTGCCTTTCTTACGGCATCTAATGCCAACAAGAAAAATCTTGCACGATTTTCTAAAGAACCGCCAAATTCATCCGTTCTTTTATTCCAAACTGGAGAAAGAAACTGTGAAAATAACCATCCGTGTGCTGCATGCACCTGAACCATATCAAAACCTGTCTCTTTACATAATTTTGCCGCTTTTCCGTAAGACTCTATGATTTCATATATCATTTCCTTTGGCATTTCTTTTACCTGTCCTGCCGGCATCATCATATCGCTGGGACCATACGCAGTCTGACAAGTATTTACATCTCCGCCTACGCTGGCAAGTCCTCCATACATACCGCCATGGGAAAGCTGAATATTTGCATAAGCTCCGGCGTTATGAATAGCACGTGCTGCTTCTGTCATTCCCTGTCTCACGCCAAAGGCATCTAATTGAAGCTGTTTGTTATGAGATTTCCCGGTTGCGGAATGTACAATAGCCTCTCCGTAGGTAACAATTCCGGCTCCTCCCAATGCCTTTTCCTCCAGATAAGCAATCATCTCAGTTGTGAAATGACCGTTTAAATCAATCATGCTTGGACTTGTGGGAGCACAGATAATTCTGTTTTTCATTTTAATATTTCCTACTCTTAACGTAGAAAACAAATGAGGATATCTCTTCCCAAATCTACATTTCTCTCCCATATTACCTATCTCCTTTTCACGAAGCTGAATAGATAACAGCTCCTTTCTCTATAACGCTTTCCTTAAAATGGAAAGAACATCTTCTTTTGTCACATTTTGTTTTGGATTAAAATTAAGTACAGGTTCTTTTAGCACATCATCTGCCAGCATATTAAGGTTTTCCTCTTTGATGCCTTGTTCAGATAATGACTTAATTCCCAATGACTTTGTAAGTTTTAAGAGCTCTTTTGATAAAAGGAATTTGTCCTCCTCTGCATTTCCGGTTGTCTGCAAGTCAATGGCCTTTGCCAGCTCAATCATCTTTTCAGGACAGCTGTCGGCATTATACTCCATTACATAAGGAAGAACTGTTGCATTTGCCATACCATGTGCCAAGTGAAAATGTGCGCTGAGCGTATGAGCAATGCCGTGCACAAGTCCGAGGTTTGCATTGGAAAACCAAATCCTGCAATAATACAGCCCAGCATCATTTGCTCTCGTGCTTCCATGTCGTTTCCGTTGGCTACTGCTTTTGGAAGATTTTTATAAAAAATCTGCAAGCCCTTCAATGAATGATATTCCGTAAGAGGAGTTGCCATATTAGAAATATAGCTCTCTACCGCATGGGTAATAGCATCCATTCCCGTTGCAGCGGTTACTGACGGCGGCATAGTTTTTGTAAACTCCGGATCTGCAATTACTTTGTCAGCTACAATTTTATTGTCGATAATCACATATTTACATACTGCTTTTGTATCTGTAAGAGCAACAACATTTGTAATTTCACTGGATGTCCCGGCTGTTGTAGGAATTGCAATTAAAGGAAGCACAGCTTCTTTTACCAGACCAATTCCTCCATATTGTCCGATTGGTCCCGGATTTGTCATCAAAATATTTACTGCTTTTGTAAGTCTATGCTGCTTCCTCCGCCGACTGCAACAAATACGTCAATGTTTTCTTTTCTGGCAATCTCAGCAGCCTCTTCAACAACCTCATTTGTCGGATTAGGAATAACTCCATCAAAAATCGTGACTTTTACATTTGCCTTTTCTACTTCCTCTAAAACCTTTGTGGAAATACCTGCCATTTTAACGCCTGCATCGTAAACCACCATTACGTTTTTTGCATGATATTCCTCTAATATTTTCGGCAGCTCTTTTACAGCGTCTTTTCCAAATACAACATTGCTTCGTACAAAAAATTCACTTGCCATTTTAAACTCCTCTCTTTCTTAAACTGCCTGATCGGCTGCAATTAATTCTTTCATTTTTTCACGCCTTCCTCCGGCATTGGCTCGTATGTGCCGAGAAGCTTGGCATAAATGGTTGTAAGCGCCATTTCCTCTGTATATTCCGTAGCTGCCATAGCCGCCTTCATATTTTTACCGCAGCAAAACATTCCATGATTTTTAATTAAAACGGCTCTTCCGTTTTCACCAAGCGCCTCCACTACTTTATCGGCAACCTCATCACTTCCCGGCATTGTAAACGGTACAATTCCCACCGGAACAAATTCACACTGAGGCGGTGTAATAGGTTTTAATTCTGCATCATCTCCCATTGCCATAATAGTTGCATACATTGCATGGGTATGAACCGTAGCTTTCACATCCGGTCTTGCTCTGAGCACTGCTGTGTGCATCGGTACTTCTGAGGATGGTTTATAATTTCCTTCTAACCATTTTCCGTTCAAATCAACAATCGCAATATCTTCTACTGTCATTCCTTTATAAGGTATTCCGCTTGGAGTAATCGCCACAACATCATCTTCATCGTCCCGAAGTGCAATATTCCCTGAGGTTCCTTTGATAAGTCCTTGTTCAACCGCCTCTAAAATAGCGTCTAATACCTGTTTTCTGATTTTTTCATATTTCATGATTTAATACCTCCTTGATTTCTAACGCCATTCTAATATAGGACTTTTTCATTATCAAACAGACTATTTCCGTATATAAAAGGAAATATTTCATCAGTTGTTTACGTAAAAATCCTATTTATATAGGTAACACTCTATTTTTCCTTTTCTTACAGGAAAAGTATAATTCGTGAAAACTACTTATATGTGATATAGTGTTAATATGAAAATCTGTTAAAAAGGTGCATCAGATTAACCAAACAGAAGAAACATTTTGTTTTAAGACAGGAGAAGAAAAATGAGTAAGAAATTGACAATCAGAGAAAGCTTCAATCTGGGAAAAGGTTGGAACTTAATGTTATTTGCAATTTTATCTATGCTGGTCACAAATGCAGGAGTAAATGACGGGTTAAATATTGCATTGCCGGCAATTGCAGACGGAGCAGGGCTTGATTATGAGCTTTGTCTGAGTATGGGAACAGTGGCAGGCTTTGTGGGAGTAGCTATGATGTTTGTAATTGCAAAATTCAGAGATCGTTTCGGAGGAAGAAAGGTAAGCGCTGTTCTTTTTATTATTTTTGGTCTTACATTTTATTTTCTGTTCCTTCGCGCTACGAATATTTTTATGTATGGGTTATCTCAATGTATTATGGTGAGCTGTGGACAAGGCTGTTTTTATTTATGCACAGGTCCCATGCAGTCGGACTGGTTTCCTAAAAAACGAGGTGTGGTAAATGGTATCAGTACAATAGGCGCTAATATCGGAACCGCAATTCTGGCCCCTATTATGACAACCCTTTTGACAATGGCTGAATATAAGACAAGCTTATCTGTCTTTGCTGTTGCCGCTGTTATTCTTGGAATTTTTGCATATCTGGCACTTCGAGATGATCCAATGGAAGCGGGTATGTATCCAGATAATGTATCAAAAGAAACATACGAAGCAGAATATAAGGATTTTTTCAAAAAAGAGGAATATATAAGTGACTGGACTGTATCCAAAATGCTGAAATGTAAAGAAGTGTGGCTGGCTGCATGGTACCGGGCTTTATTACACTGGGACTTCTTGGGATTATCACACAATTTGTTCCGAGAAACGTTTCTCTTGGCTTATCTCAGGAGATTGCCATTTCAGCCATGACCGTAGCAGGACTTGTGGGAATTGTGGGAAGTTATGCAATCGGCTATCTTGACACAAAAATCGGAACGAAAAAAGCCTGTATGATTTACTGTGCGATTTTCGCACTGGGAATTGCCTTTAACCTTCTGGCTTCTCTTTGGCTTCCATTTGCATATATTTCTATCTTAATCGTAGGCTTTTCCTTAGGAGGAAGTACAAATATGTCCCTGTCTTTCCCCGCATCAATTTTTGGAGTATTAGATTATCCAAAAGTAAACGGTGTAATCTTTCCTATCAATTATTGTATCGGCTGCTTAAATTTTGTAGTAAACGCCGTAGTTATGAAATTAACGGGAAGTCTGACAGGCGCTTATATCGTATACCTTTGCCTGTTTCTCATCAATATCATAATCGTTGCAAAAACAGATGAAGGAAAATGGGACAAAATGAAACACCCTGAATTACTCAATAAGTAAGCACCTCTATTTCTTATAGCAAAAGAGACTATTGCATAAACAAGATTGCAATCGTCTCTTTTATTTTTTATCCTTATGCTATATATCCGGAAAAGAAATCCAGAAGCTCCTCTTTTGTTTTCAGAAAACGAGCATCCTGAGGATTAAAATTCCCATAATATAACTCATTAATCAGCCGAAATACAAGCGTCACATCCTCCGATTTAAAGCATGCCATGATTACTGTCCTGATTTTATAAGAATTTCTCTTAATTCGGTGGTTTAGCGTTGCAATAGATAAATGAGTTTCTGTACTTGGAGAAAGGCTGTACATTAAAACAATACTGGGTTGAAACGCAAAAGAAAGGATGGACTCCCTCATCAAAACATCTCTTAAATAATCCTGCTGTACATAACCTCTGTCTATAAAATCATTTGCCAGCATTTCTATTAAAGGAAAATATTCTTCCTCATCTATACTTTCATGCCAGAAGGCATCCTCAAGTAATTTCGACACAGACGGTAAATTTCCCTTATATAAGTCATTAATCTGTGTCTGTGCAATATAAGCAGAAATGATTGATTGGTCCTGCAAAGTAAAAAACGGCGATATCAAAAGCGTAGTACAATTTGGAAAACTTGTAATATTTTTATTAGCTGTTGTAATAATCAAATCAACATCGGAAAATCATAGTTATCCTTATAATACACCGGCAAAAGCTCATATAAATCAATATAATCCGAAAATTTATTTAAAATCTGATGTTTTAAATTCCAAGAAGAATACAAGTTAAGCTGGCACATCACAATAGTCTTCAATTTTGGAGAAGTTCGTGATTTATATGCCAATGCCCCTGAAATACAAAAAGCAAGATAAATTAATTCTTCATAGTTTAAATAATTTCCGTAATAATCAAGTGCCAACGGCTGAAAACGAAATGCTATTTCAAATTCTATAAGAAACCTAGACCGAGCCACATCTGTATTTGTAGGAACTTTATTCAGGTTATGTAATGGGAAAGATAAATATCTTAAATATTGGATAAGCGTTATATAAAAATCTTCATCCTTACTAAAATCAATTTCATAAATATCCTTTATGGTCTGAATATATAAATTTGCTAAATGAATAAGAGTTTGATTAAAATATTTTTCCACTGTTTGAAAATTCAGCAGCTTTGCATCTATCAGCCGACTATAATAAATATGAATATAAATTTCTTTCCTCTCTATATAAGAAAAACTACAATTCAGTTTTTCCTCCAATGAATTCAGAAGGGCATTTGTTGCAGAAATCACCTCTTTATCAGGACATTCAAAATTACAGGGAGAAGACAGCTCATGTCCGCTGACAATCCGATAATAAGCAATAGAAATCATCAAATTCAGTATAACCATATTAATATCTTCCATAATAATATGATATTCATCCATATAATAATTCACTTCACGCATAACCATATTTACAATTCTTTCATCCAGATATTGATACTGATAAAACGCATTTCCTCTGGCATTATAATTCCAATTATCCGTAAATAATCGATTTATAATCATGCGCCTTTTTCTTTCATTATTCTCAAAGGAAATATTATTTTTATATCGAAAGAACCCAATATGCGGCTCCGGAAGAATATATTTTCTACGCAGTTCTTGAAGATCATGCTCTAGTGTAGTACGGCTTATAAACATCTCTTCTTCTAAATCGTAAAGATTAATCGGCATGTCTGACAGACATAATCTAAACGCAATATGTCGTACACGTTCATCACGTGATAAAAAAGAATTATTGGACTGGCTTAGCTTTTTAAATTCTCTTCACTGTCAAATACAAGAAGATATCCCCAGCTTCTCTTAGAACCAATACAAACACCGGAGTTTTTTATAAGCTGATTAATTTCATTGACATCATTGCGAATAGTTCTGGCAGAAACATGAAGGTTTCTGCCTAATTCTTCACCGGTAGTATAGGTTTTCTGCTGTTGAAGATAATGAAGAAGCTTTCTCTGTCTCAACGTTAAATTATAATTGTCCATACAACTGCACTCCTCCTCTTACGTGTTCTATGTCATATCATATTTGGCACATGATATAATGTCAAGAGGAAGAAATTTATCTATTCTTTAATTTCCACGAAAACGCTTCCTGCTGCTTTCACAGAAAGACAAATTCTGCCGCCCTCCACAGGTATCTGTTCTCCTGTTTCCAGATTAATATACCTCTTATTCTCAAACAGAACCGGAATACTTATGTTCACTGTCTGCTCATCATTGTTTACTGCAACCACAAGCCCCTGCTCCCGTGTAAATCTGGCAAAGGCATATTGTCTGTTTGTCAGCAACAACTCCCGATATCTTCCGTAAGCAAGACAATCTGTATATTTCTTATGCAGATTTCCCAGCCATTTCACATGCTGCATGATTTCAGAACTCTTTTCCTGATTTAAGGCCTCTTCAATATCCACTGCCGGACGCAGGGGATTGTCATTTCCGCTTTCTTTGCGTCCCTCAATTCCCCATTCAGACCCATAATAAACAGAAGGAATTCCCGGAAGCGTAAATAACAGTGTATAAATAGGAAAAATATGGTCTTTTACCTGAATTTTGCTGATAATTCTGTCTACGTCATGATTGTCCACAAAAGAATATAACTTCATACCCTTGTAAATCCCACCGTTTTCATCAAATTCTCGGCGGATGGTATGGGCTATCTCAAAATAATTGTGGTCATTGTGTCCGGAATACAGCCCTTTATGCAGCTCATAATTTGTAACACTGTGAAGCATTTTTTGCCCATCCTGAATATAACGGCTGTAATCTCCGTGAATGACCTCGCCCATCAGCCAAAATCTGCCTTTTTCTCACTGGTTCGTCTTCTCATCTCTTCCATAAAAGAAAATTCCAGACAATCGGCACAGTCCAATCGAATACCGTCAATATCAAAAGTATCTATCCAGAAATCAATGACTCCAAGCAGATATTTCCGCACAGCCGGCTCCCATAAATTCAAATTCACCAGTTCAAAGCAATTTCTCCATGCTTCATAGCCAAATCCATCATTATAAGGACTGTTCCAGCCAAAATTAACACCTTTATACCAGCTGCAGTATGGTGACTGCTCTCTGTTTTTCTGTATATCCTGAAAAGCAAAAAATTCCCTACCCGTATGATTAAATACACCGTCTACCACAACTCTGATGCCTGCCTCGTGAGCCTTTCGGACAAAACGTTTGAAATCCTCGTTGTCTCCCAATCTGCGGTCCACAATTCTATAATCCTTTGTGTCATATCCGTGTGTGCTGGACTCAAACAACGGTCCTATATAAATAGCAGTACAGCCTATGTCTGCAATATGAGGAAGCCATTTATCCAGTTCTTCAAACCTGTGTACAACCTCTTCTCCCTTATTTTCTCTGGGTGCACCTGTCATACCGATAGGATACATGTGGTAAAACACTGCCTCTTCATACCATGCCATAATCATTCCTCCTGCTTGTGAATAACTTTTATTCATATTATACCAATCGGTATAGAAAAAATCAATGGTGATAGCAATATTCCTCCAATGTAATCTGCTTATCATAAATATATTTTGCTGCTTCCTTGCCCACATATCGATAGTGCCATGGTTCATAGACAATTCCCGTTATATCTGCCTTATCCTCAGGATAGCGCAGTATAAAACCATATTTCCAGCAATTTTTCATAAGCCATTGTTGTACAGGCTGTTCCTCCATTCCGCTGACTATTTTTTGTTCCGCAATGTCTGTTATATCCACGGCAAGACCTAACTCATGTTCACTTTTTCCGGGAACTGCAACTGATTTTGCTGTTTTAGCTTCCGCCTTCTGCCTGTCCATCCCATCATTCATATACACCTGAACCTGCTGATTAAAAAGCTCCTGTTGTTTTTCATGCGTCCGATAGGATGAACAAATAATCGGAGAGTAGCCCTGCGCACGGCAGTCATCCATCATCTGCTGCAATTCCGGATAACATCTGGAGTCAATGCTTTGTCCGTTTTTAAGCTGTGTAAGAGGAATCGTTTCTACATAAGATTGGTCTAACTTATGTGAACTGTTTACCAGAGTCAAATTCCACTCTGTGCCTTTCTTCTTTGACGAAGCTCTTTCTAAATTATCGTTATTTTGGTTATTTTTTTTAGAACTGCTGTGTTCATACAAATCCTTTCCCTCTGCCGAAACACTTGTCCTGACAACTCCTGCCACAGCTATCCCCAAAATCACACATGCTGCAATTTCGCCGATAAAAACACATATCATCCTTCTTTTACGCATCATTCTTTTTCTTACTTTTGTCTTATTCACAAAATGCACCTCACTTTCCTTTTTCTAAAGGATAGCGTGGTGCATTTTCAAAATATATTCAATTTAGCATCTGTTTGCCATCATTCAAATGGTAGTAATTCAATCCCGTCATAGTAAAAATACACGGACATCAAAATTTCATCCTTCTTCTCATCAACCAATTTAATTATGCCGCTGTCATCATCATCTAACTCTGTTCTAAGTCCGTAATAATCTTCCAAATATAAAATTAAAGCATCTCTGACATATACACTGTTTTATCATCACTGCAATAGGCTACTGAAACCCCATTATCAGCCATAACATTGTAGTTCATCTGGATAACTTTTCTATTTTTATCATCCACATACAGTATCATTTCATTGCCAGTTGAGCTCTTCACTTTTACTGTCCATATCACAGCAGAAACGGATGAGTCTTTTATAACCAGCAGACTGCATTTTGCATCCATACTTTCCTTGTCAACCTCTAGCTGCGCATAGCCCCATTCCTCTAATTGTATTCCTTGTAAAAAAGAATTACAGACCTCTGCCAGCTCTGCCCTTGATAATTTCGCCATATCTTCCTGATAATCAAACTCATAATCCTTGTAATACACAGCTCTCATAGCTTCTATAATACTATTGGAATGAGTAATTTCTATGGGGTTCACCTGATATTCTTCCACCTGTTCCGAATTTTCATTTAAAACACTTGAAAAAACAATATTCGGAAAAAACAGTCCAAAACCAATGCATAAAATCATGATAAATACTCCAAATACCCATGAATACTTTTTCATATTCTGCCTCCCCGTATCTGCACTTTCACCACTGTTCCAACACCCACTTCACTTTCTATTGAAAGACTTCCGTTATGAATTTTTGCTATCCGATCACAAAGTGACAGCCCCAGTCCGGCACCTCCAAAGCTACGGCTTCTGGCTTTATCTATACGATAAAAGGCTTCTGTTATATGCACCAGTTTATCTTTTGGAATACCACATCCGGTGTCCTGAATGAGCAAATCGCAACCATCTTTTTTCATGGAAAGTACTATTTTGATAACACCACCATTTTCCATAGCACGTCTGGCATTTTCTAAGAGATTTACAACCAGAGAGACAAAAAGGTCCGGTTCCAGCATACAATTACCAGCCTCACATTTTTTCTCTATCTCTATCCCATTTTCTTGAAAATATGGTACATAATGCTTCACCACATTTTCTATCAAATATGCCGGGTTTTGAATTGTCAGCTCCTGCTCTTTATTACCTGCGGCAATGAGTTCAAGAAGCTTTATAGACAGCCTCTCCAATCGTTTACTTTCAGAATATATATAGTTTGCAGCGTCTGTCTGCTCCTCCTGACTTAAATTCTGACGTCTCAACAAATCTGCATATCCAATCATAGATGTCATTGGCGTTTTCAGTTCATGTGTAAAATTTGCAATAAACTGATTCTGTCTGTCCACCGCCGCATTTAATTCCTCCATTTTGTCAACAAGCGTATCTGTCATACGGTCAAATTCTACTGAAAGTTCTTCTATCTCATCGTTTGTATGAATATCACTTCTCAAATCATAGTTCCTTGTGTAATACTGGAAACGATTTTCTTCAGCCTGCTTATGGGTTTTGTTAAAAAATATGATAAAATATAAGAGAAAACTGCGCTGCAGGTCACTACAAAAAGAAAAACCGCTATATAAAGTTTCTGCAATTCCTCTCTTTGCTCGTATACTTTTGTGATGTCATATAAAGCATCTATATATAAGTCTGCATTTTCCACTTTAATCACTGAACAAAGCTGAATATAGTACTGATTTTCACTACGGATAATCTTATATGCTACATTTCTGTAATCTGCTTTATCACACATTTCTTCCATATCATTCACAAAATCACTACTTTTATATATAAGTTCTTTGTCTTTATGCAGACTTATAGCAACAAACAAATCATTTTGTTCTACAATCTTCCCAAAATCCTTAGAAATCTCACTTGCTGTCGTCCAAGTAGTTTCCTGACTAAGCAGAGAAAATGTATGAATAACCATGTCAAATGATTTTATTGCAGATATCTTTTCACGATTTATAGAGCTTTGAAAGGAACTGCATAAAAGAAATGTACCACCAATTCCAAAAATAAACGCAATCATGGAAATCATACACAAAGTCACTTTATATCGAAACTTCATGCCCTCATCTCCAATCGATATCCTACTTTATTAACTGCTTTTATCATGTCTTCCAGATGAGCTTTTCTTCGAAGTCTCTGTACATGCAAGTCCACTGTCTTACTGGTATATTCCAGGTTTCCTCCCCATACCCGCTCATATATAGTTTCTCTATATAATGCCACGTTTGGATTCTGTGCAAAAAGCACAAGCAAATCATATTCCTTTGGTGTCAGCGCTACTTCCTGTTCATCATATCGAACCACATGCTGTTTCAAATTAATTGTCAGCTTATCATTAATTTGGATAATATCCGAAGTCTTATGAAATCTTCTGAGTACCACCTCAACCCTTGCCAAAAGTTCTACAACCTCAAATGGTTTTACGATATAATCCTCTGCACCCATTTTTAAACCTTTTACTCTATCATCAATCGAATTCATTGCCGTGATAAAAATAACCGGGATATCAAAGGGTTTTATATATTCCAGCAATTCAAATCCGTCAATATATGGGATCATAATATCCAGAAGAATTAAATCATATCTGTTTTCCTCTATCATATCAGCCGCAGTCTCACCATCATACGCACAAGAACAAAAATACCCCGCTCCTTTCAGCGATAACTTTATTAAATCAGAAATCGGCTTTTCGTCCTCAACAATTAAGATATTTACCATAATTTTCTCCCAATCTATGTACTATGACTATTATACATTATAATGGCATCTTTTTGGCATCAAAAAATATTATCTTATATGAAATCCTTTTTCATGCTGCTCTTTAGGAAGTGGTTTTCTATCTATCCATGAAATCTGAATATACGGACTCTGATTAATCATCTTCAGAACCCTGTTAATCTGCTCTGCTGTCCCCTGTGCTTCCATCACAACACTGCCATCCCACTCATTTGTTACCCATCCGGTAACTCCCACACTGTCTGCTGCATGCTTTGCTCGATACCGAAATCCGACTCCCTGTACTCTCCCTGTAAACGTCAGATACTCGCGATGATACTTTGTTCATTCATTCTATCGTTCCACCTTTCCATTATTAGAGGTAATTACCTTTTTCCCGATATTTCTGTGCTATTATCATGAAAACATAAATGCAGCCAGAATAAACACCATCAAAAATAAAATATTTGCAATTGTAAAGTACAAAATATACTTTCCTTTTCGACTAGGCCCAGAGGCTACAATAAGCCGGTAAGAAATCAAACTCGCCATTGATGCAATCAATGTTCCAAGCCCTCCGATATTTGTTCCGACAATCAAAGCTTCCCATTTCTGTGTAAATCCAGACAATAACAGCGCAGCCGGAACATTGCTGATGACCTGTGAAGAAGCTACTGCTGTGAGTATTTCATTGCCACTGATGATTCCTTTTAAAAAATCACAAAAAGCCGGAATACGTCCCATATTTCCGATAAAAATAAAAAATCCCGCAAATGTAAGCAACAAAGAATAATCAATCTCCTTTAATGTGTCCCTGTCTGCGAAAAACACAACAAAAGCTGTCACAATAGTAACAAACCATACAGGCAATATCTGCGCCACACAGAGCAGACACTGCACAAACAAAACCGCATAGATTACTCGCTTCCGATATTTCTTGAAAGATACCTCTGAAGCAATCTGTAACGTGTGCAACGGCTGTTTTTTCGAAGGACAATGGTCACGAAAAGTAACACCGCCGCAAGAATAGTATACGGGAGCATCAATATAAGAAATTCTCCCACTCCCATCCCAGATTTAGAATACAGATAAAGATTTTGGGGATTTCCAATTGGGGTAAACATACTTCCAAGGTTCGCTGCTATTGTCTGTAACACAACCACCAAAACAATGCTCTCCCTCCGGTCAGACATCTCCAATACCTGAATTGCAAATGGCACAAATGTGATAAGCGCCACATCATTGGTAATCAGCATACTGGATATAAAACATAAAAAAACAAGTATCAACTCCAACTGGTGGCTGTTTTTTACTTTTGTAAGTAATCTATCGGCTGCCTGCCGGAACACACCGAGACGATTTGCTCCTGCCATCACTGCCATCAGACAAAACAAAAGCCCAAGCGTATGAAAATCAATATAACTTAAATATGCACTATCCGGCGGAACCGCAATGGCAGATATAAGTGCAAGTACCCATGCAATAATCAATACAATATTCATTCTTTTCCTTTTCTATTCTTTTTCTACAAATACTCCCCTAACCGCTCTTTTACATTCGCTTCGATCCCTTTCATGATATCCAGACATTTTTCTTTATTCATTCCTGCTGCTATGCCCACTGCAAGAATTTCTTTTTCTCCCGGATTGCGGCCATTTCCATCCACTGCTGTCGTATGCTCCCCATAATACGTATTACTATAAGTAAGATCATAAGCAGGACTTAAACGCCAGCTATCATTCTCTTCATCATAAAGAAATGTGAAATTCTTCGAATGATCATCTCTGTTATGCGCAAATACATTAAAGCACATTCGTCGAAACATATTTTCTAAATCCATCTCATTATTATTCGTTAATATTTTTGTCAGCTTCATAAGACCATGATAATCCATACTTGGCTGTTCAAAATCCAACTCCAAAAGTGCCGCAGCTGTAAGCATATGAATCTTTTTTTCTCCTCTTGTATCCACTGCCCTGTCAAAACGTTTCGTTCCAAAATATCCTTCACATTTTTCAGATGGAAATAATCTGGTCTCACTCATAATAATTCCGCATTGTCTTGCACAGCAAGAATAGTCATATTCCATCTTTCCTGCATTTTCGCCATCTACATGAGCAGGAAACTTAATAATCCATTGCCCTCCGGAAGACTATCCGCAAATACTCCAAAAAGTCCCTGAAAATAATCTTTCGTCGGAATAAACACCTGGTCTTTTCATGGAAGGGAAAACGGACTAATTGAAAATCCTTTTTCAATCCAGCTTTTACTATACTGAAACGCAATTTTACGACCGGCTGTCATCGCCAGCGTCCCGACCAGTCGTTCATTATAATATACTTGTAACGAATTATCTCGTTTCATTAATAACCTCCTGAATATCCTTATATGGTACATTCGTGAATATATCTCTAAGCTCACCAGCAATATCCAAAGCCATTGCAATCTTCGTCAGTGAGAGTAAGGATATCTTTCCTGTCATTTCAAATCTCTTGATCGAACCATAACTCACTCCACTCATAGAAGCCAGTTTTTCCTGTGAAATAGAACGCCTTTTTCTGATGTTGCGCACTCGCTGTGCAAGTTTCTGATCCAGTTCTTCTGCTGTTTCCCATACAAGCTGTCGCATTTCTTCACCTCTTTCTCTAATAATATATTATCTATTTTTTGTGATTTTCTGCCATTTTAGATAATATATTATCTATTTTTATTTTATCACATATTTCTTGTAATAACAATGATTTAACCATAAAACGATTACCTGTATCATTATAAAGAATGGCTTGTAATAGTGCTCTATAATATTAAAAAAGACGGTAAATATGAACTGTCCTTTTAGCTGAAATCTCTTTTCCCTTTTCAGCAGGTACACTTCTAATGTCTACTTTTCCATTCCTTGGTTCTAAAAATGGGCAATCCCCCTTGGGACTGCCCATTTAATCACATTTTATTAATACAATTTCGCACCTGCCGGAATTCTATCATCAACCATAAGAAGATTTAATCCTTCACGACCGTCTTCCTCGTGTACCGCTGAAATCAGCATACCACAAGAGTCAATTCCCATCATTGGTCTTGGCGGCAGATTTGTAATAGCGATACAAGTCTTTCCAACCAGTTCTTCCGGTTCATAATATTCATGAATACCGCTTAAAATCACTCTTTTCTCATCTGTACCATCGTCTAAAACAAATTTCAGAAGCTTTTTGGATTTTGGTACTGCTTCACATTCCAGAACCTTCACAGCTCTAAAATCGGATTTACTGAATGTCTCAAAATCAACCATTTCTTCAAATAATGGCTCAATTTTCACATTAGAGAAATCGATTTTTTCTTCTACAACCGGAGCCGCCGCAACCGGTGTAGCCTTCTGTCCTGCGTTGTTTGCTTCGTTCTTAGCAGCGCCCTGTGACTTCATTGTCGGGAACAATAAAACGTCACGAATAGCAGCACTGTCTGTCAACAGCATTACCATTCTGTCGATACCAAATCCGATACCACCTGTAGGTGCCATACCAATTTCCAAAGCATTCATAAAGTCTTCATCTGTTGTGTTTGCTTCTTCATCACCCTGTGCCAGAAGTTCTTCCTGTGCTTTGAAACGCTCTCTCTGGTCAATTGGATCATTCAATTCAGAATAAGCATTTGCCATTTCCCATCCATTCATGAAGAACTCAAAACGTTCTGTATATTCTGGATTTTCCGGTTTTTTCTTTGTTAATGGAGAAATTTCAATTGGGTGATCCATAACAAATGTAGGCTGAATCAGGTGTTCTTCTGCAAATTCTTCGAAGAACAGTGAAAGAATATCACCTTTTTTATGTCTTTCTTCAAACTCTACATGATGTTCTTTTGCTACTGCTCTTGCTTCTTCTAATGTGTGAATTTCATTAAAGTCCACGCCAGCGTATTTCTTAACAGCGTCTACCATAGTAATACGTTCAAATGGTTTTCCTAAATCCATTTCAATACCATTGTATACAATTTTTGTAGTTCCCAGAACTTCCTGTGCTACATGACGATACAGATTTTCTGTTAAATCCATCATGCCGTGGTAATCTGTGTATGCCTGATAAAGTTCCATTAATGTAAATTCCGGATTATGTCTTGTGTCAAGACCTTCGTTACGGAATACACGTCCGATTTCGTATACTCTTTCCATACCGCCTACGATAAGACGTTTCAGGTAAAGTTCAAGAGAAATACGCAGTTTAAAATCTTCGTCTAAAGCATTAAAATGTGTTTCAAAAGGACGAGCAGCCGCACCACCGGCATTTGCAACCAGCATCGGTGTTTCCACTTCTAAAAATCCCTGACCATTTAAATAATTACGAATACTTGCAATGATTTTAGAACGCTTAATAAAGGTATCCTTTACATCTGCATTCATAATCAAATCCACGTATCTCTGACGATAACGCAGGTCTGTATTTGTTAAACCGTGGAACTTCTCCGGAAGTGGTTTTAAACTCTTAGATAACAGTGTTACTTCTGTGGCATGAATAGAAATTTCTCCTGTTTTTGTCTTAAACACTTCACCTTTGATACCTACAATATCACCGATATCCATTTTCTTAAAATCTTTATAATGGTCTTCGCCAATATTATCTCTTGCAACGTAAGACTGAATAGAACCCTGTACGTCCTGAATACTGCAGAAAGAAGCTTTTCCCATAACACGTTTGGACATCATACGTCCTGCAAGAGATACACTCTTTCCTTCTAATTCTTCAAAGCATCCTTCACTTCCATGCTGTGATGAGTTACATCATATTTTGTAATCTGGAATGGATCTTTTCCATTTTCCTGTAACTCAGTCAATTTCTCACGACGCACCTTTAATAACTGGTTTAAATCCTGTTCCTGTGCTTTCTTCTGCTGTTCTGCCACCTTTTACACACTCCTTATCTTTAAATATTTCTCTCGATACCGAGAATTTTGTATTCCATTACACCTGCAGGCATTTCAACGGAAACAGTATCACCTTTTCTTGCTCCGATAAGAGCTTTTCCAACCGGTGATTCATTGGAAATTTTACCTTCCAAGCTGTTTGCTTCTGTTGAACCTACAATCTTAAATTCCATTTCTTCTTCAAATTCAACATCGTAAACTTTTACTTTACAGCCTACGCTGATTTTATCTAAATCTACTTCATCTTCTACAACAACTTCTGCATTTTTAAGAATTTTCTCTATTTCTTCAATTCTGGCTTCGATATCTCTCTGCTCGTCTTTAGCTGCATCATATTCTGCGTTTTCAGACAAGTCACCCTGTTCTCTGGCTTCCTTAATCTTCTCTGCCACTTCTTTTCTTTTGTTTACTTTTAAATCGTGTAATTCTTCTTCCAGTTTTGTCAGTCCCGCATACGTAAGTAATGTTTTCTTTTCTTCCATTTTAATTCTACACCCTTTCTCAATATATTTATAATGGAAAACGAACCCAGAAGGCCCGTCCCATACAAATATCACTTCTTAACAGTCATAATATTATAAATAATAGATATGCGGATGTCAAGCTTATTACTCCTCATAATCTAATATTTATAGTTTTTTACAATCTATTCACCAGCTCTTCCAGTTGCTCATAAGACTCTACTTCATTCACCATTCTTCTTACCGATGCAGAATGAGGCATACCCGAAGTATACCATGCCACATGCTTTCGCATTTCCCTCATTCCGGTATAAACTCCCTTATATTCTAACTGAAGCTTTGCATGACGGAGCATCATTTTCTTAATCTCCTCCATAGAAGGTTTTGGTTTCATCTTTCCTGTTTCCTGATAATATAAAATTTCTGAAAACAGCCACGGATTTCCCTGCACGGCACGGCCAAGCATAATGCCGTCACAGCCTGTTTCCTTTACCAGCTTTTCCGCTTTTTCAGGAGAAGTCACATCCCCGTTTCCAATAATCGGAATAGACACCGCCTCCTTCACCTGACGGATAATATCCCAATCCGCCTGTCCGGAATAATACTGCTCTCTTGTTCTTCCATGTACGGCAACGGCTGCTGCTCCTGCATCTTCCAAAATCTTTGCAATTTCTACTGCATTTACACTGTCTTCTGTGAAGCCTTTACGGATTTTCACAGTAAGGGGTTTTTTAATTGCCCTCGACACCTTATACACAATCTCATGCACCAGCTTTGGATTTTTCATAAGAGCCGAGCCTTCTCCGTTATTCACCACTTTTGGAACGGGACATCCCATGTTGATATCCAGAATATCAAAATTTCTATGTTCAATCTGCTTGGCAATTTCTGCCATCAAATCCGGCTCCGAGCCAAAAAGCTGTAAAGAAACAGGACGTTCTCTCTCATCAATCTCCATCAGACTTCTGTATTCTTATTTTTAAAATGAATGGCTTTTGCGCTTACCATCTCCGTGCAGATAAGCCCTGCTCCCTGCTCCTTGCAAAGCAAACGAAATGGCAGGTCCGTTACCCCTGCCATAGGCGCCAATATTAAATTATTTTCCAGCGTCACATTTCCGATTTTAAGCTTCATCTTCTACCTCTTGTCCCAGAAAGAATACTTTATAATATAATTCCAAAGACTCTAAAAGCTCTTTTTTCTTCTGGCGTAAATCTTTAATACGCAGTACACTGCCGATTTCATCAAACATAGCATCTGCTTCCAGCGCCTCTACCTGAAACTGCAGGCTTCCGTCTTCATCAAATTCCAAAGTGAGGACTCCTCCGATTTCCTCTGTATACAATACGCACATAATGTGCAGCTCATCCTGTATAGACTGAGGAAGTGATGCAAAATCATCATTAAAATAATACTTCTGCTCGTATGCACTTGCACCGCACAAAACTACTTTATCCTTGTACATGCTTATCTCCTTTATACATAACTATATAATCCCCTGACAGAAACCTCGCCAGAAAAAACCTTTCTCACCTTTCCCTGTAAATCCTCTACAAGGAGCTCTCCTGTATCGGTAATTCCCCTTGCTGTACCAATGGTTTCTGTGCCTTTTCCAAAATCCTCACCTGCTGATTTTTATTCAAAAGCCGTTTTTCATATTCTTCCTTCAATGCCTTTAAATTCTGTGTTTTCAAAAACAGCTCATAATTCTTCCAAAAGCATGCTGTAACCTTCGTTACCAGCTCTTCTCTTGACATTTCCTTTCCTGTTTCCAGAAAAACAGAAGTTGCCTTATTTCTAAGCTCTTCCTGAAATTCCTTTTGATTGACATTGATACCTACACCAATCATAATAAAATCCGGCTTCTGTTCTTTCATCTGCATTTCCGTTAAAATACCACAGATTTTCTTCTTGGAAAGAACAATATCATTTGGCCACTTAATTCCTGCATCTATTCCTGCCATTTCTTCAACAGCTTCTGCCACAGACAATCCCATTACCAGCGTTAGGGATGAGGCGTTTTCTGCTCTCACCTCAGGCTGCATCAGCAAAAGTGTCATATAGATATTTTCACCGGGGACAGAAGTCCACACTCTCCCCAGTCTTCCTTTTCCCGCCGTCTGCTCATTTGCTACAAATAAAGCTCCATCCAGCTCTTTTCCAACACTCTTTTTTGCTTCCTCTTTTGCCCATGTCAGGGTAGAGTCCACACTTTCTTTCCAAAATATTTTCTCCATTTTAACAGCCTTCTGCCCCTAAAGTAGCCGCCATAACTGCTTTGATGGTGTGCATTCTGTTTTCTGCTTCATCAAATACAACAGACTGCTCGCTTTCAAAAACTTCATCGGTAACTTCCATGTCTTCAATTCCAAATTTTCATTCATTTCTCTGCCGATATCTGTCTGCAAATCATGGAATGCAGGTAAGCAATGAAGGAAAATTGCCTGCTCTCCCGCATTTCTCATAACATCCATAGTAACCTTGTATGGTGTCAGCTCTTTAATACGCTCCTCCCATACTTCTTCCGGCTCTCCCATGGAAACCCATACATCCGTATAGATAACGTCTGCGCCTTTTGTACCCTCCATGACATTTTCTGTTAAAGTAATGGTTCCTCCTGATTTCTCTGCAAATCCTTTACACTCCTCTACCAGTGCATCATTTGGAAAATACTTCTTTGGCGCACAGGCAACGAAGTGCATTCCCATTTTTGCGCATAAAATCATCAGAGAATTTCCCATATTATAGCGGGCGTCTCCCATATAAACCAATTTCACTCCCTCAACTCTGCCTAAATGCTCACGAATAGTGAGTAAATCTGCCAGCATCTGTGTAGGGTGATATTCGTTTGTAAGTCCGTTCCATACGGGAACACCTGCATATTTTGCCAACTCCTCTACTTTTCCTGTCCAAATCCACGATACTCAATTCCATCGTAAACACGTCCTAAAACTCTTGCAGTGTCTTTAATGCTCTCCTTTTTTCCAATCTGAGAGCTTTTCGGGTCTAAATATGTGCTGCCCATTCCCAAATCATGTGCTGCCACCTCAAAAGAGCTTCTTGTTCTGGTGCTCGTTTTTTCAAAAATCAGCGCAACATTTTTTCCTTTTAATGTATCCACGGAATTCCCTGTTTTTCTTTCTTTTTAATTCCGCAGATAAGTCAACAAGATACTCGATTTCTTCCTTGGTAAAATCCTTCAATGTTAAAAAATGACGCCCTTTTAAATCCATTACAGTAATCCTCCGCTTCTATAAAAGTTTTTCTTTTGAAATAATCTGCACAAAAGCCGGTAACTCTTCGCCCTCAAGAGACGGCAACTTTTCTCTTACCCTGTCCTGCAGCTCCTGCAAAGTATAAATTTTATACTTTTGAATTCTGCATATCTTTGCCGTTGCTTCTAAGATAGAAAGATACAATTCTCTGTAACTCCATTCTTTAGAAAGCTTCATCTCCTCTGCGATTACCGGCAAAATAATTTCTGTAAGATTTCGAACTGCTCTGCTTTCCTGCACCTCCAATTTATATACATCTGCCAAATATACATAAATATCCTGACTTAATTCTGTCAACTGCCTTAAATAATAACATTCTTTTTCCTGTTCATCAATATAATATATTTTCCCCGCAAGTCCGTAAATCACACGCATGGTATCAAAATACCCACGTTTTAGATGTATTTTGCTTCTTTTAGGGTTAAAATCCAAAATACTTCCCAAGCTTACCGTAGGAGCAATGGTGTAAATCGTAGTATCTTCCGGAATTTTGACCTTTTTTTCTCTCCCAATGCCAAAAATCCGTACCACAAGAATATCCTTATACTCCTTCTCAATCAAAGTATCTATGGGAACATTGTTAATAGCCCCACCGTCAATATAGGTCTTTCCGTGGAGCTTCTCACTCTTAAAAATAGGAAAATATAAGAGCTTGCCAGTAAAAAATCCTTAATAAGCTCCGGTTCAATTCCCTTTAAATCTACATTTAAGTCTCGCATTTCATCTATGCTGAAGGTGTGAATATACAAATCCATAGGAGAATTTTGAATTTTTTCTTCATCCACACATTCTGCAATCAGCTCTTTTAGGGGAGTAATGTCCACGCCGCCGGCAGAAATATAGTCCATCATATCCTTCAAAGCATCACGGCTGATTTTCTTCTGTTTAAAAATGTCTTCCATGACTTTATCATCTACCGACATAATCTGGGAATAAGAAATATTCTCCCACAGGCTTTCTGCCTTTTCCAAATCTCCCATACAGATTAAAGCTCCATTTAATGCCCCTACGCTGGTTCCCGCAATTCCTTTTATACGAATACCTGCCTCTTTTAATGCTTTCCATGCGCCTATCTGATATGCGCCTTTTGCGCCGCCTCCCTCAAGTACCAGTCCATACTCCTTTTCAGTATCAAGTACCGGTTTCATGCTCCACCTCTCATTCCTATTTAGAAAGGGAGCCTTGCCTTCGCAAGCAGCCCCCTTTTTTACTTAATTTTCTTTTTTATTTGTAGCAATTTCTACTAAGGAAGATGCAAGACCTGCAATTCCCTGAATTTCTGACGGAATGATAATCTTGGTAGCTTTTCCGTCTGCTGCCTGTGCAAATGCCTCCAGACTCTTTAATGTAAGAACACTCTGGTCTGCACCGGCATCTTTAATAAAGCGGATACCGTCTGCCTTTGCCTGCTGCACCTTCAAAATAGCTTCTGCCTGACCTTCTGCCTCTTTAATCATCTTTTCCTTCTCAGCTTCCGCTCTCAAAATTGCTGCCTGCTTTTCAGCCTCTGCATCTAAAATCGCAGACTCTTTTTTACCTTCTGCCACAAGAATTGTAGATTTCTTCTCACCTTCTGCTTTCAGAATTGCTTCACGCGTTCACGTTCTGCCTTCATCTGTTTCTCCATAGCTTCCTGAATAGCTGCCGGAGGAATGATATTTTTCAATTCTACACGGGTTACCTTAATACCCCACGGATCAGTAGCATCATCAAGAGACGCTCTCATTTTTGTATTGATAATCTCTCTGGAAGTCAGTGTAGCATCCAGTTCCATATCACCGATAATATTACGAAGTGTGGTGGCCGTCAGATTTTCAATCGCCATAATCGGATTGTCAATGCCGTAAGTAAATAATCTTGGGTCTGTAATCTGGAAGAATACAACCGTATCAATCCGCATGGTAACATTGTCTTTTGTAATAACCGGCTGCGGAGCAAAATCTACAACCTGTTCTTTTAAATTTACACGCTTTGCAACTCTTTCAATAAACGGCACTTTAAAATGAACACCGCTTCCCCATGTTGCCTTATATACCCCAAGACGTTCCAAAATATATGCCTGTGACTGAGGTACAATCTTTACACAGGATGCCGCAATAATTAAAATAATTACGAACAGAATAATAACTAACCACATCATATTACATGTCCTCCTCTACAATCAGCTTTACACCTTCTACTGCTGTAACCCTTACAACTTTTCCTTTTTCAATCGTATTGCCGTTTTTCGCTCTTGCAGTCCATTCCATTCCCTGAATGGTAACCTGACCTTCTGCTTTCAAATTGTCAATGGTAGCTGTTACAATTCCTTTTTGTCCCGGAATACTGTCTACATTGGTTTTCTGCACGTCCTTATTCAGGTATTTCACCGCCAGAGGTCTGGTAAATAAGAGAAGTACAACAGAAACCGCTATAAACAACAGCAGTTGCAGCCACAGCGGACCTCCTGCCAGAGAAACCAAAAAGGCAACTAATGCCCCACCTGCAAACCAGACAGTTGTAAGTCCCAGCGTCAAAAATTCAATGACAAGAAGAATTGCCAAAACTACAAGCCAGATAATGGATATTGTTCCTGCGTCCATAACCCCACCTTCTTTACTATAAATTCTCTGCATCAGTAAAGTTTCTACTGATTTGTCCTCTTATTATATTCTAGTTTTCTGAAAATATCAACGCTTTTTTCTTGTATTTCTTTTGTTTTTTATTAAAATCACTTAGTCGCATTTATCTCATAAAGAAAAACTCCAAAAACAACTTCTCGCTGCTTTCGGAGTTTTTCAAAAATATAGTCAATCTTCTCTTTTAATAAAATGTCTGATTACCGATAGTCAGACCTCTGCCGCCTCCTGCATGGAAGAATAAACGGTCTCCAATAGTATTTGCTCCTGCAAACACATCTCTTGCAGCATCATAACATGCCTGACTTGCACCTCTGCTTAATACAGATGCAAGCTTACCTGACGCAGCCGGTGTAAACTGACCTTTCTGGTAAATAACTTCAGATAATGTATTTGGGAATTTGCTGCTGCGGATACGTTCATAATTACCGCTCCTACACCAACTTTTCCTTCATAAGACTCCCCGCCTGCTTCACACTCAATAATTGCAGCCATCAAATCTAAATCTGCCTGAGATACAGATGTTGTCTGATTTGAAACTGCTGCCGTCTCAACTACGGTGTCTAACGGCTGTGCACCTGTAATCTCCCCATCGCCGTGCACGGACTCAAATAACTGCTGCGCTTCCTCTCCGGATACTAACAAGTCCTCTCTGATATATCCTTCAATCTCACCGGAAGAAACCTGAACCCATCCGTTTTCTTCACCTACCACAGTCACCACAGCTCCTGCCGGAAGCTTTCCGACTCTCTCTGTGCTGATGTCAGAGCCCTTACGAATGTTTGCGTATGTAGTCACATTCGCTGCTGCCTTATCTGACCAGTCAAAAGTTGCTTTATCTGTTGTATCTGCCAATGCCGGTACTGCCATTGCAACAGTCATGGCACCAACAGTTCCCACACAAGTTAAAAGTTTCATGAATTTTCTTCTCATTAAAATAACCTCCTGATAAGTCTGTTTCTTTTTTTTAACATTTGTTACAGATTTATTAAGCTTTGTTACAAACTTATTCTAACAAGGTTACGTTTCTTTGTCAACCGGGTATTTTTTGTAACATTTTACAGTATTTCGGAGAGAAAAATAGAAAAAAGTGGCAAATATATAGAATATTCACCACTTTTCAAATTTTATATTCAATTTTTACGGCGCTGCCTGTATGCCTCGTACATCAAAATTCCCGATGCCATAGCAGCATTTAAGGACTCCACTTTTCCCTGCATTGGAATTTTAATCAGGGTATCTGCGCTCTCTGTGAGCTGCTCGGTAAGACCGTTTCCTTCATTTCCAATAAGAAATGCTGTGCCTTTCGTATAACACTCCTCATCGTAATCATTTCTTCCTTTTAAATGAGCAGCATAAGTCGTAATTCCCTTTTCTTTTAAAAGAGGAAGCACTTCCTCCTCAATGGAATTTACATAAATAATCGGCATCCTGTAAACAGAGCCATAGTGGAACGGATAACCTTCGGATTAAACACATCTACGGAGGTTCTGCTCATAATTACGCCTGTCACTCCTGCCCCTTCTCCGGTTCGTAAAATTGTCCCCAGATTTCCCGGTCCTGTAAATCTTCTAAAATCATCAGCAGGGGATTTTCTTCTCCGCTTAAAATTTCAGAAAGAGTATAATTCTCCATTTTCACCAGACAAAGCACTCCCTGAGGTGTTACGGTATCGGATAAATTTTTAAAAATCTTATCGTCCACAAGCTCCACATATTCTGTTTCTTCTATACTAATGCCTTTCTCCAGAAGGATTTTTTCACATTCCTCCTTCCGGGCAAAAGACTGGGATAAATACACCTTTTGCAGACGGGATTTTGGTACTTCACTGAACATCTTAATTCCCTCAACCGCAAAAACCTGTTCTTCCCTGCGTACCTTTGCTTTCTTCAATATCTGCTGTACTTTCTTTATCTGTACATTTGACGCACTTGTAATCATTTTCTTACTCGTTATTCTTGCTGTAATTATGAGACAGGGAATAGCTTACCTCGTACTGGTATTCGGAGATACCTTTCTTCATTGCCAGAGCTTCATTGATATCCATATCAATGTACTCACCGTCTCTGTAACAGATAACTCTCTTAGATTTACCTTCCAGAAGAATGTCTACTGCTTTTGCACCCATAATGGAAGCATATACTCTATCCTTACATGTCGGTGCACCGCCACGCTGCATGTGACCTAAGATAGTCGCTCTTGTTTCAATTCCTGTTGCAGCCTCGATACGTTTTGCCATAGCTTCGGAATGTCCGATACCTTCTGCATTAATGATAATATGATGTTTTTTACCTTTTTTACGGTTGTCGATGATGTTGTTGATAATTTTCTGTTCATCAAAATCGTATTTTTCAGGAAGCAAAATATCCTCTGCACCATTGGCAATACCGCACCATAAAGCAAGATATCCTGCATTTCTTCCCATTACCTCAATAATACTTACACGTTCATGAGAAGTAGAAGTATCACGTACCTTATCAATGGCTTCCATAGCTGTATTTACCGCTGTATCAAAACCGATTGTATACTCTGTACAAGCGATATCAAGGTCAATTGTTCCCGGAACGCCTACTGCGTTAATTCCCAGATTAGCCAGCTTCTGTGCACCGGCAAAAGAACCGTCACCACCGATAACTACCAGACCGTCAATGCCGTGTTTTTACATACCTCGGCAGCTCTCTTCTGTCCTTCCGGTGTACGCATTTCTGTACAACGGGCAGTATACAGGATTGTACCACCTTTTTGAATTGTATCTGAAACGTCTACGGCAGTCATGTCAATGATTTCTTCATTCATCAGACCGCTGTAACCTTTTAAAATTCCCTTCATATTAATACCACGGCTTAATCCTCTTCTGACTACTGCACGAATTGCAGCATTCATTCCCGGCGCATCTCCACCGCTTGTTAATACACCAATTGTTTTAATTTCTTTATTTGTAGTCATTTTCTTCCTCCATACTGTTGGCAGACTCTTGTTTCTTATTTTGTACATTCAGTCGTTTTTTATTCTAATCTATTTTCTACTGTTTTTCAATACTCTTTTCGACAACTTTTACATTATCTTTTCCGTACTTTTCGTACAGCCTTGCCAATAAATCCTGACTGATACGAATACTTTTGGATGCCCCCAGCCTTTTTATGGCTTTTGGCGACTTGATGTAAATCACCACACTTGTCTTTTCCGTCTGCTTCTTTTAAATCCTCGTACAGTTCCCTCTCGCAGGAAAGAAAACTTTCCTTTGTCTCAAACTGCAGCCACAGCTCTCTTGGCGCATCCTCAAAAGAATACATACTTTCACAGATTACCTTACTTGCTCTTTCCTCTTCCACGGAAACGCGACCTTTGATAAACACCTTTTCATCAATTTCCATAAGTCTTACATTCTTTTCATAATCACGAGGGAAAACCACAATCTCCACAGTCCCCAGCAAATCCTCCAAGGTAAGAAATGCCATTACTTTATTAGTCTTCGTATACTTAATGGTCTTTTCCGTAATCATACCGCCTACAATTACCTGCTGCCCATCACGCACCTTCGGCTGTCCGCTTTCCTCATCAGGCATAAAATCCGTGGTGACCGCTGATATATTTTTCCTCCAGCAGGTCTCATATTCTTCCAATGGATGACCGCTGATATAAATTCCCAGCACTTCCTTTTCAAAGGCAAGCTTTGCCTCTTTCGGATATTCCTCCACATCCGGCATATGAATTTCATAGGCCGTTTTTTCTTCCTCTGACACAAAATCAAATAAACTCATTTGCCCTGCCATCATATTCTTCTTTTCCTGCACGATGGCGTCTAAAATCTGAGCGTATACCATCATTTTCTGACGGCGGTTTCCGGGTAGTTCGTCAAAAGCTCCTGCCTTAATAAAGTTTTCAATCGCCTTTTTGTTGACATCCTTTCCCGTCATTCTCTCAATGAAATCTCGAAGGCTTGTAAAATCTCCTCTCTGATTTCTCTCCGCCACGATGGTTCAATCACCGGCTTTCCAATGCTTTTAATCGCTGATAATCCATATCGTATTCCCCCTCCATCTACGGAAAAGGTACTGTCTCCCTTGTTAATATCGGGAGGCAGAATAGCAATTCCCATTCTGCGACAGGATAAAATATAATCGGCAACCTTTGGTGGATTATCAATGACAGACGTCATCAAAGCAGCCATAAATTCCACAGGGAAATGGCACTTCAAATATGCGGTTTGATATGCCACCACTGCATAAGCTGCCGCATGTGATTTATTAAAGGCATACTTTGCAAAATCCATCATCTGCTCATAGATTTTATTTGCAATCTCCTCGGAAATCCCTCTGTTCACACAGCCGGGAACGCCTTCTTCTTCATTTCCGTAAACGAAATTTTGACGCTCCTTCTCCATTACCGCAGCCTTTTTCTTACTCATGCACGGCGCACCAAATCGCTTCGTCCCAAAGTATATCCGCCCAGAGAGCGCACAATCTGCATAACCTGCTCCTGATACACAATACAGCCGTAGGTTGCGCTCAAAATCGGCTCAAGCTGCGGACAAAGGAAATGAATACTGTCAGGATTATTTTTTCCTTCAATATATTGAGGAATAAAGTCCATTGGACCGGGACGATACAGCGATATTCCCGCAATAACGTCCTCCAGACTCTCCGGCTTCAATTCCTTCATAAAGCTTGTCATTCCTGCACTTTCCAGCTGGAAAACGCCCTCTGTCTTACCTGCTCCCAGCATATCGTAGACCGCTTTATCATTGTAATCCACATGGTCCATGTCAAGAGAAATCCCTTTGTTTTTCTCAATCAGCTTCACTGCCTTTTGAATAACTGTAAGAGTACGAAGTCCCAAAAAGTCCATTTTCAGAAGCCCCAGCTCTTCTAAAGTGGTCATGGTAAACTGTGTAACAATAGAACCGTCTGAAGCCCTTGCAAGGGGAACATATTCGTCTACGGACTTCTGACTGATTACCACACCTGCTGCGTGCATGGAAGTATGGCGGGGCAAGCTTCCAGACGGCGGCTCATATCAATAAGCTTTTTCACCATTTCATCCGTAGTATACAAATTTTTCAATTCCGGGTTCATTTTTAAAGCCTTATCGATGGTGATATTTAATTCCTCCGGTATCATCTTGGCAATGGCATCACACTGCGCATAGGGCAAGTCCATAACCCTTCCCACATCACGTATTACACCTCGTGCTGCCATTGTACCAAAGGTAACAATCTGAACCACCCTGTCTTTTCCGTATTTTTCCACCACATAATCAATAACCTCCTGCCTTCTCTCAAAGCAGAAATCCACGTCAATATCCGGCATGGAAACACGTTCTGGATTTAGAAAACGCTCAAACAGAAGATTGTATTTAATAGGGTCCAACTTCGTAATTCCCAACGTATAGGAAACAAGCTTCCCGCCGCAGAACCACGTCCCGGTCCTACCATAATGTCATGGTCTCTGGCAAATCGGATAAAGTCCCATACAATCAGGAAATAATCCACATAGCCCATGGTTTTAATAACGCCCAACTCGTATTCCAGACGTTTTTCCAATTCTGTCAAATCTCCGCTGTATCGCTCCTTCAAGCCGTCATAGCACAGCTTGTTTAAATATTCCCATGAGGTATAAGGAGCAGGCACATCAAATTTCGGCAGCTTTGTCACCCCAAACTCAATCTCCACCTCACAGCGGTCTGCAATTTTCTGGGTATTTTCCAACGCTTCAGGAATATAAGGAAATAGCTCTGCCATTTCCTCCGGAGATTTTACATAATATTGTCCTCCCTCATAGCGCATGCGGTTTTCATCACTTAAAAGCTTTCTGGTCTGTACGCACAGCAAAATATCATGGGCTTCCGCATCTGTGTCATATGTGTAATGCACATCATTGGTGGCAACCAGTGCAATGCCCGTTTCCTGACTCATTCGCAAAAGCTGCTGATTGACTCTTTGCTGCTGAGGAATTCCGTGGTCCTGAAGCTCTAAAAAGAAATTTCCCTTCCCGAAAATTTTCTCATATCGCAAAGCAGCGCTTTTCGCTTCTTCGTACATGCCTCTTGTAATATTTTTTGCAACTTCTCCTGCAAGGCAGGCGCTCAATGCAATAATTCCTTCATGATATTCCTGCAAAAGGTCCATATCCACACGTGGCTTATAATAAAAGCCGTCCACAAAAGCCTTTGACACAATTTTCATAAGGTTTTCATAGCCATGATTGTTCTCAGCCAGAAGAACCAGATGGTAATATCTGTCCTCTGCCTGTCCTATTTCTCTGTCAAAGCGAGAACCGGGGGCAACATATACCTCACAGCCCAAAATCGGCTTAATTCCCGCTGCTTTTGCTGCCCTATAAAAATCAATGCAGCCAAACATGACTCCATGGTCTGTTATGGCCGCACTGTTCATTCCCAGTTCTTTTACTCTGGCTACATATTCATTTATCTTATTTGAACCGTCTAAAAGACTGTACTCTGTATGTACATGCAAATGAGTAAAATTCACTGTATCTCTCCTTTATTCGTCTTGCTTTTCCTTGCGAAGCAGAACATTAAACCAACGATTGCTCTTGTCTGTTCTGACATCACTGGTTTTCCATATGTCCAATACTTTTATATTTGAAAAAGAGTCCAAAAGGTCATTAAGAGCCTCTCTGTCATAATCATAGAAATATCTGCCATTGTAGTTACCGTTTCTGTCTCCCTTTTGAACGGAAAAATACAAAATCCCATCATCCTTCAATGCCCGTAGGATTTTCGCCATAATGTCCTTCACTCTGTCCGGTGAAAAGTGCCCTAAAATAGCACAGGCCCAAATCCCATGAAAAACATCTTCAAATTCCATATCCTCCGCTCTAAGATGCAGCACTTCTTTTCCTGTGTGAATACTTGCCAGCTCACACATTTTCTCAGAACCATCCATGCAGTAACGACACAGCCTTCTTCTTCAAGCATACTGTATCTCTGCCCGATCCACAGCCTAAATCAAGAACATCTGCACTTTCCGGAAGCAATTCAACAAAACGTTTGATTTGCTCCTCCATGCCAAATTCTACTGTTTCTTCATAATAAGGTACTGCGTACCGGTCATAATAATCTATCGAGTCCACTTATTTTCCTCCTTCTGGACATTTACAATTATACTTTACTTAAACATTTTACAATTATACCACGTACGCAGGCAAGGAAGCGCTCGTCAGAGCATTTTCTCGACAAGTCGTGGCTTGCCGGTATAATCCGGCGCCTCGTGGCGACAAGCCGATTTCATCGGCTTGGTTTGCACATCGTGCAAACATTATACCATAATCTTTTCTCTTGGAAAAGTCTTACCGTATAGAAATTTTTCCATTTTTTATTTCGATTTTATTTTCTTTTAACAGATGCCCCACTGCACGCTTAAAAGCATTTTTACTGAGTCCGAACTCTCTTTGAATAATCTTCGGGTCTGCCTTATCGTCAAAAGGCAGCTCTCCGTCAAACTCCTGAATGATTTCATAAACACTTTCTGCATCTTCATAAATCTGCATATATGCTTTTTTCTTGGCGCTCAGTGTCAATTTTCCGTCCTCACGGACCGCTGTCACACGACAGGTCAGCTCATCTCCCGGTTTATAATTCCCCTGTGCCTCCTGTCTTGGTATCATGGCAGAATATTTATCATCCACAGCCACAAAGACACCAAAATTATCGCTGATTTCATAAACAACACCGGTTACTGTATCGCCTTCTCCATAAGGTGAGTCTGTTCTTAAATAATGATACACCTTCATGGTCGCACAAAGACGGCTACTCTTATCAATATACAATGCTACCAGAACTTCTTCGTTTTCATGAAGCTTTTTTGTCTGCTGTTTATATGGAAGGAAAAGGTCTTTTTCCAAGCCCCAGTCTAAAAATGCTCCTATTCTTGTTACCTGTGCTACGCGGAGCACTGCAATTTCTCCCAAAGTAATTTTCGGCTCTCTCACAGTGGCAATCAAACGGTCTGATGAGTCCTTGTAAATAAATACAGAAATCTTATCGCCCTTCTGTGTTTCTTCCGGAACCTGTTTTTTCGGCAGAAGAACAGTTTCCTTCTCCCCTGCATTTTCTGTTTCACCTAAATAAACACCGAAATCTACCAGCTTTGCAACTGTCAGCTCCTGTTTTTTCCTAATTCTATCATAAATTCTCCTCTATATTTCTCTTAACTGATTACTGTGTTTCAAGCATATCATAGAACATTTCTTTTCACAATAAATTTATCTATCGAAACTCCACAATCGCATAAGTTTCTCCATCAGGACTGTCCAGACTCACTGTGTAAATTCCGTTTTCTTCGTCTTCATGCACCTTCGGTATTATCACACTGTCCAAAACTGCCTGACTTTTATATTCTGCCCGCATTTGTTTTACTGCAAAATCTGCCGGAATATATTCCTGCGCCATCAGCACATATTGTCCGTTGTTTACATGATGATTGGTGTCCAAATGATGTACTTTCACCTGAAATGAAGGAAATTCTTTGTAATCCTTTGGCATCCTTATCTTTCTGGGGGCATATTCCATATCCAGCTTTTCCTCTAACACATAAGCCTTAATCTGAGTTTCATCCACATTCACCGGATGACCTGTATTCAAATCCAGAAGTGTCCATAGAGCATTCGCATAGGCTACTTTATTGCCATTTTCATCCTCCATGGCAAAATTTCTTTTTCCCAGAAAATGCTTAAACTCATAAGGCCACGTAGATATTGTAACTTTTTCACAAAGCTTAGGATAACGTTCCACCACAATCTGCCATGCGGAAAGCACCCATACCTGATGTCTCTCTTCCAGAAATTTCATACCAACGCCGATATCCTCTGATTGAAATGTACTGCAATCCTGAAAATAATTGATAATTCCATTTAAGGTAAGACATTTATTCTCCCCTGTCTCGCTGAAACGTATTCTGCTGTCAAAAGAATATTTCATAATCCATTATCCCCCTATTCTTTTCTATAAAGCAAAAAATATCCCAGACGCTTTGTCTGGGATTGAAAGCTGGGCTACAAGGATTCGAACCTTGAAATGACGGAGTCAGAGTCCGTTGCCTTACCGTTTGGCGATAGCCAATTGTTTTGTGTTTGTGCCTCACAAACAAAAATGTATTATATATCATTGTTTTTTAAAAAATGCAAGTACTTTTTTAATTTTTTA
>ENA-OQIC01000015-OQIC01000015.1-human-gut-metagenome-genome-assembly--contig:-NODE-15-length-65084-cov-9.904922_pt1 | contig 65084 bp, 48 predicted proteins | sample MGYA00242572_ERZ504736 | MGnify/ENA primary metagenome ERZ504736 (study PRJEB26092, sample SAMD00036201) | human gut metagenome | host: Homo sapiens | study: EMG produced TPA metagenomics assembly of...
GTGTACAGACGGATTGTGAAGGCTTGCGTATTTTTGATGTAGCGGTAAATGATAAAGTGCTTCTGGATGACTTGGATGTATGGGCTGAAGCGGGGCATGACGGCGCTTGCAAAAAGGTGGTGAATGCAGTTGTGAAAGGTGGGGTCTTGAAGATTGATTTTCCGGAGGTGAAAGCGGGGCAAGCTCTGATTTGTGGCATTGCGATAGCTTCGGCCGCTTCTGTGGAGCCTGTTGCTAATCAAGGGCTGATGACCGGAATGTAAGTTTCAGCTGGGCTGCCCAAGACAAGGATGTGATGGAAAAGACTCCCAAAGAATTATTGCCTGAAGATAAAAATGCCCGTGCCAATGTGACTTATCAAGCCGAGGACGCTATGTTGAAAGGCAAGTTTATAAAGAAAGAGGTCAAGAAACAAACCGGTGTCTTCTTTGGTAAAGGTGAGAAAAGCAGTATTACCTGGAATATCTCTACCGGTCTGGCACAGGTCTATGCCCTTCGTTTTAAATACATGAACGCTACGGGGAAGCCTATGAAGGTGCGTATGCAGTTCATCGACTCCAAAGGGGTGGTACTGAAGGAGGATCATCTGACTTTTGCCGAAACTCCCGGAAAGTGGCGTATGCTGAGTACAACGACGGGTACGTATATCAATGCCGGCTATTATAAGGTGGTGCTTTCCGCTCCGGATATGGAGGGGCTGGCACTGGATGCGCTGGATGTGCAATAGGAGGAATGGTTTCTGCAAATAGTAAGGGGAAAGTTTCAGCATTTGGCATTTTTACATATCTTTGTGCTCTGAAACTAACCTCTTAAAAATATGTTAATTGATTTACTGCATTCTTCTTATTTCTCGCTCTTCCTTATTGTAGCGTTGGGTTTTATGCTAGGGAGGATTAAGATAAAGGGTTTGTCGCTGGATGTGTCGGCCGTTATCTTCATTGCCTTGCTTTTCGGACATTTCGGTGTGATCATTCCTAAAGAATTGGGGAACTTCGGTCTGGTGCTTTTTATCTTTACCATCGGTATTCAGGCCGGTCCCGGATTTTTCGATTCTTTCAGAAGTAAAGGAAAGACACTGATTCTTATCACTATGCTTATTATTTGCTCTGCCTGTCTGACGGCGGTAGGACTGAAGTATGCTTTTGACATTGATACGCCCAGTGTGGTGGGATTGATAGCAGGGGCATTGACCAGTACGCCCGGTCTGGCGGTAGCTATAGACAGTACAAATTCACCGTTGGCTTCCATTGCATACGGTATTGCTTACCCGTTCGGAGTGATAGGGGTGATTTTGTTTGTGAAGCTGTTACCCAAGATTATGCGGGTGGATCTGGATAAAGAAGCGCGCAGGTTGGAACTGGAACGGCGCAGCGGTTTTCCGGAACTGACAACTTGCATTTTCAGAGTGACCAATCAAGCGGTATTCGGACGTACTTTGGCGCAAATAAATGCACGTGCCATGACGGGGGCCGTCATTTCACGGGTAAAGCATGAGGATTCTATATTGATGCCTAAAGCGAATACCATGTTGCTGGAAGGGGACTATGTGCAGGCGGTGGGAAGTGAGGAAGCGCTGAATCAGTTTGCCGTATTGGTTGGAGAACGGGAGGAAGGTGAATTGCCTCTGGATCAGACACAGGAGATTGAATCTTTATTGCTGACAAAGAAAGATATGATAAACAAGCAATTGGGGGATCTGAATTTACAACGTAACTTTGGTTGTACGGTAACCCGTATCCGTCGAAGCGGCATAGACTTGTCACCTTCTCCGGATTTGGCCTTGAAATTCGGTGATAAGCTGATGGTGGTCGGTGAACGGGAAGGACTCAGAGGCGTTGCCCGTTTGTTGGGGAATAATGCCAAACAGTTGTCTGATACTGATTTCTTCCCGATAGCTATGGGGATTGTATTAGGTGTATTGTTCGGCAAAATAAATATTTCATTTTCAGACAGCGTTTCCTTTTCACCCGGATTGACCGGAGGAGTGCTGATGGTGGCATTGCTGCTGAGTGCCGTGGGAAAGACAGGACCTATATTGTGGTCTATGTCCGGTCCTGCCAATCAGTTGTTACGTCAGTTGGGCTTATTGCTGTTTTTGGCTGAGGTCGGTACTTCTGCCGGTAAGAATCTGGTGGCTACTTTTCAGGAGAGCGGATTGTTATTGTTCGGAGTGGGGGCGGCCATTACTGTCGTGCCTATGCTGGTTGCCGTTGTGGTTGGCAGGTTGGTCTTTAAAATCAGTTTGTTGGATTTGCTGGGCACCATCACCGGTGGTATGACCAGTACGCCCGGTCTTGCGGCAGCCGATTCCATGGTAGATAGTAATATTCCGAGTGTTGCATATGCTACGGTGTATCCGATTGCAATGGTGTTCCTTATTTTGTTTATACAAGTGATCGCTTCGGCGGTTTATTGATATATCAAACAGCCGGGTGGGTATGTGCCAAAGGTAGTAAATACTTTTGGCACATTTTTTATTTGGATGAATATTGTATTTTTATTTATCGATATGAGGAGAAAAAAAATATTCATTTTGTTTCTTTTATAGATTTTAATTTATATATTTGTCACAACCTTAATATAATACGGAGAAAGATTAGGCTTATTCAGTGACAGAATGACGATTGGAATATGGTATGAATAAGCTGAACTCATATATGGTATTTATAAATATACTCAATTTTATGAGGAATAAAGACACACACTCTCGAATTACAGACAAATGCAGATGTTTGTTTGTAGTTGCCTATTCGGCAATGTCTATTACAGGATTGAGCTCCGTGCTCGCAGTGGAAAACCATGCACTATCTTCTCCGGTTTCAGATCGTGTGGAAAGCGTACAGCAGAAAAAACATGTTTCAGGTAATGTGCAGGATGCTAACGGAATGCCTTTAATCGGGGCGTCCGTAATCATCAAGGGAACCAATACCGGTATGATTACCGATATTGAAGGTAATTTCGCTCTTGATGCTAAACAGGGTGATATTATCGTAATCAGTTACATCGGTATGAAATCGGCGGAGGTGAAAGTGCCTGCTAACGGGCAAATAAGAGTGATGCTGAAAGAGGATTCGCAGTTGATGGATGAAGTGGTAGTGACCGGTTATGGTGATTTTAAGAAGGCTACTTATACGGGGTCTGCTTCTGTTTTGAATACGGATAAATTGGAGTCATTGCCTGTTGTGTCTGTAGCACAGATGATGGAGGCTAATATTCCGGGGTTAAGTTCAGTAGCCAGTTCTTCCCAGCCGGGTTCTAAAGCTACAGTGCGGGTGCGTGGAATTGCTTCTATGAATGCTTCTACAGAACCTCTTTATGTATTGGACGGCGTGCCGGTAGCGTCTAGGGATATGAGTGGTCTAAGTGCCAATGCCAGTGCGGGAGGACTTGGTTTGATCGAGACATTAAATCCTGCGGATATTGAAAGTATAACCGTATTGAAAGATGCCGCTTCTGCTTCATTATATGGAGCAAAAGGATCTAACGGTGTAATCCTTATTACTACTAAAAAAGGGAAGGAAGGTAAAATGAGGGTGAGTATGCAGGCTACTTACGGTATTACGGATATCGCTTACAATTATCGTCCGATAATGGGGGGTGAAGAGCGTAGGGAGTTGATTTATGAAGGATTTGTTAATTATCGTTTGAATCAGGGGGATTCGGAAGCCGAGGCAAAGGCTTATGCGGATGGACAAATTGACAATTATGCTGCACGCCCGGCCAACGGATATGCTGATTGGGAAGATGCTTTATTGAAAAAAGGACATCAGCAGGACTATAGTTTGTCTGTAAGCGGAGGTAATGAAAAATCGAATTTTATTGGTACGTTAGGATACACCAATCAGACAGGTATAAGCATAAATTCAGGAATGGAACGTTTTACCGGTCGTATTGATGCAAACAGTAAATGGAATAAATTTGAGTATGGAATGAATGCTACCTTTTCATGGACTCGTAATAAACATACGCCGGAGGGACAGTATTATGCCAGTGCGCTTTATTCTTCAAAATATCAATTGACCCCTTCCATACCTATTTATAATGAGGATGGCAGTTATCATACGGGTTTCCAGAATAATGGAGGTATTAACCCGCTGTATGAGAATTCTGTAGATTCAAATTATGCACGTCTGGCACGTACAATGGCATCCGCCAAGGCTGCTTATCATATCTTGGACGGGTTGAAGTTATCTACTATCTTTACAGTAGACTATTCTTTAAATAAAGACTTTTTCTTTTACTCGCCTGACGGTAAGGATGGGGAAGCTACACAGGGATCCGGACAGATGATGATGATTGAGAGAATGAGTTATACTTCACAAACGAATCTGGCATATAATAAAACGTTTGGCAAACATAACATTAATGCGGTCTTAGCGTATGAGGTTATGAAATACGATTATGAGGATATGTATGGTGAGAAACAGGTTTACGGGCAAACACTTAATCCGTCGTTGGATAATGGCGCCAAACCTGCTGATCTTACTAATACGAGGCAGGAAGATGCTATGGTGTCGTATGTAGGAAGCTTGAATTATGGATATAATGATAAATATTATGCAGGTTTCAGTTTCCGTCGTGATGGCTCTTCCCGATTGGCGCCTGATACCCGTTGGGGGAACTTTTGGGCTGTTTCCGCTTCATGGAGACTCTCTCAGGAAAACTTCATGAAACCGTGGGAGAATGTGGTGTCGGATATGAAATTAAGAGCATCGTATGGTGTGAACGGTAATCTGCCGACCGGTTATTATGGTTATCATGGAACTTATACTACCGGAGCATTTTATAATGGAAAACCTGCTCCGTGGGAAGATGCTATTGCTAATCCTGATTTGACTTGGGAAAAGAACTATGCATTGAATCTGGGGGTTGATTTAAGTCTGTTCAGACGGGTTAATTTGACTTTCGATTGGTATACCAGAACGACTAAGGATTTATTGATGAGTAAGCAATTGAATTCTATCAGTGGTTTTGGCAGTATTCTTACGAATGTGGGCGAAATGAAGAATACCGGTTTTGAAATAGAGGTACGTTCAAGTAATATTCAAACCAAAGATTTTAGTTGGACAACTTCTTTAAACTTGTCACATAATAAAAATAAGATTGTAAAACTGGCGGATCTTCCGGAATTTATAGATGGAAATTATATCAGAAAGGAAGGTTGTTCGTATGCGACAATTTATTTGAGAGAGTATGCCGGAGTGGATCCTAATGACGGACGCCCGATGTATTATGACAATAAAGAAGACGAAAATGGCAATAGAAGCAGGAATATTGTGTATGACCCCAATGATGCCGACCGTGTGGAGTTGAAAGATATATATCCTAAATTGACCGGTGGATTGATGAATACGTTTAATTATAAGTTTATTGATTTATCTTTTAATTTGTCGTTTCATTTAGGTGGATATTCTTACGATGGTGCCATGTATGCTTTGCAGGATGACGGTTATACGGCACAATACAATAAGAGTACAGAGTTACGCCGCCGTTGGAAACAGCCGGGAGATATAACAGATGTTCCCCGATATGTGTATGGACAAGAGTATGGTGGCTGGTGGAACTCGTCACGTGGTGTTCATAGCACAGATCATTTGCGCTTGAAAAGTTTGATTGTTGGCGTTTCTGCTCCTCAGTCTTGGTTGAGAACCATAGGTATTAATTCTGCCCGTATTTATTTTTCGGGTACCAACTTGTTGACGTGGGCTGCATACGATCAATATGATCCGGAGTTGAATGGAATTGTAAGTTATTTTACTCCTCCTCTTAAAACATTCGCATTTGGACTTGAACTTAAATTCTAATCAATTAACACCGAACTGTTTATGAAAAAAAATATAATTATATTAGGCTTGATTTCTTTATTGGCCGTATCGTGCGGGGATGATTTTTTAACTACTCATCCTGGTGATAGCGTTTCTACGGATTTGGCACTGAGTACAGAGCAGGATATAGATAATGCTGTGAATGGATTGTATGATTTGATGTCCAGCTATGGCTATTATGGCGGAACCATGTTTTTTTATGGGGATATGAAAGGGGATGATATGCAGAGTTCTTATAATAGCGGGAGAACTTGTAACCGGTGTTACTTATATGATCATCGCTCTACAAGCTTAAATGCCGGATATTTATGGGGACGTCCTTTTTATATTATCCGTAATGCATGGAATGTGATCAATGCGATTGATGATGGAAAAGTGCAAGGTTCAGAGCAAAGATTAAAGGAATTGAAAGGTGAGGCGATGACTATCATGGCACTTTGCCAGTTTGACTTGACCCGTTGTTTCGGTTATCCTTATACTAAGGATAAAGGGGCCGGTTGGGGAGCTCCAATTGTAGATCATGCAATTACATTAGATGAAAATCCGCCACGCAGCACTGTTGCAAAGGATTATGAGTTCATAATCAGTACATTGGAGGAGGCTATACCTTTAATGAGTACTTCTAAAAATAACAGCCGGATGAATGCGTATGCTGCAAGAGCATTGCTGTCTCGTATTTATCTGTATCATGATGATAACGAGAAAGCGTTTCAAATGGCAAGCAACTTGATTGAAGAAGTGGAAGGAAATGGAATGTACCGTCTTTATACACGTGATGAATATGTTCCGGCATGGGATTTGAAAAATACGTTTGGTACGGAATCATTATTTGAAATTGCTAATAGTACAGATGATAATGGAGGACGAAGTTCATTGGCATATCTGATGCATTGGAATGGGTATCGTGAGATTTTTGCCACTCAGAAATTTGTGGATGAGTTATTGAGTGACCCGGATGATATTCGCTGTCTGTTGCTGGAAAAGAATGTTTATAATAAAAATGATGTATGGTGGTTGAAGAAATGGCCGGGAACAGATGCTACGACTCCATCTTTTGAAAATAATTATGTTATTTTCCGTTTGTCTGAAGTCTATTTGAATGCGGCGGAAGCCGGAGTGAAAATAGGTGGGGCATCTGCGTAAAGGGCTTGAATTATCTGAATGCAATTGTGCAGCGTGCTAATCCTGCAAAGGAAGTAACGGCGGCTGAATATACATTGGATAGGGTGTTGGAAGAAAGAAGTAAAGAATTGATAGGTGAGGGGCATCGTTTCTTTGATATGTTGAGAAATGGAAAGACCATTGTTCGTAAGGGAGGATATCATTTACCGGGTATCGTGGAGGAAATAGACTGGGATTATTATAAATGTGTTTTACCGATTCCAACAGACCAGTTTACATTTAGTCCTGATATGGAGCAGAATCCGGGATATACTAAAAATTAATTTTAAATAATTATTAAATGAGAGGGTGTGGTATCACACCCTTTTTTTGTGTGGACAAATTCTACATTCATGTGGATTTATTCTACAATTTTACAGACGTTCCGTTTGTTTATTTGGCTAATATACAGTGATTTGACGGATGCTTCTTGTTGTTGGCATATCTTTTGACCGGAACATGATAAATTATTATATAATTATATAAATATAATCATGAATAAATCTAGGTATGTTTTTTTTATTTTGGCTTGTTTATTCGGTTTGTACGTGCAAGCTCAAAATAGAACAGTGAAAGGACGCGTTCTCTCAGCGGAGGATAAAGAACCATTAATTGGAGCTACTGTCAAAATACCCGGTACATCTATCGGTGTGGTGACAGATATAGATGGCAATTTCTCTCTGGAAGTTCCCGACAAAGACAAAACATTAGTGATTGAGTTTTTAGGTATGAGTACACTAACGGCGAAGATACCTGCCAATGGGGTGCTGAATGTATCTTTGCATCCGAATACACAACGATTGGATGAGGTTGTGGTGACAGGCTATGGTAATTTTTCCAAATCTTCATTTACCGGTTCGGCAAATACATTACGGGGGGACTTGTTGAAGAACGTTCCGGTTGTATCGGTAGAACAGAAGTTGCAGGGTATGACTCCGGGCGTATCCATTTCGGGAAATTCCGGTCAGCCGGGTGCTAATCAAAGTATACGTATCCGCGGTATGGGGTCATTCAATGCATCGAAAGAACCTTTGTTTGTCATTGACGGAGTACCGGTGACTTCCGGAAGCTTGAGTGGTGGCTCGGCAGATGCCGCTTACATGAATAATTCTAAAACGAATATAATGAGTACGCTGAACCCTTCGGATATTGAAAATATAACAGTCATAAAAGATGCGGCAGCGGCTTCTTTATATGGTTCACGTGCGGCAAACGGTGTGATTCTGATAACCACTAAAAAAGGTACAAAAGGACGTGCTAAGGCTACATTAAAAATGGATGGAGGCTTTTCTAATGCTGCTGTGGAATTCCGCCCGACGTTGAATGGGGAGCAGCGTAGAGAGTTAATTTATGAAGGTTTGATGAACTTTCAACAAGATGAAATAGCCAAGAATCCGGAGGCGGGATTGGCATCGCCCACCGAATATGCCGATTTACATATCAATGATTATGCCTCCATTCCGGAACTGGGATATACTGACTGGAGAAAAGAATTGATGCGTACGGCACATCATCAAAGTTATGAAGCGTCCGTATCGGGAGGCAATGACAAGACTACGTTCTATTCTTCATTGGGTTTTAACCGTCAGGAGGGTTTGGTGGAAAATTCTAATCTGGACAGATATACAGCTCGTTTGAATGTAACCCAGAAGGTAGGTTCCCGTGGGGAAGTGGGCGCCAATGTGATGTTCTCTCAATTAAATCAGGAAATGAATGAGGAGCGTGGATCATCTATTAATCCTTTCCTTTGTGTGGCTTTGAATACCACTCCGTCTTTTCCGGTACGTGACGCTGAAGGGAATTATGTAGGATCATATCCCAGTAGCAATGTGAATCCGTTGCGTGATATCCGTACAGATTATAACCGTACCCGCATGACACGTATGTTTTCTACAGGCTATGCTTCGATAGATATTATCAAAGGGTTGAAATTGAAAGAAACGCTTAGCTATGATTATAATATTCAGAAAGATTCCCGTTATTGGAATCCGTTGAGTGGAGCCGGAGCTAAAAGTGGTAGTGATGCACAGACGGCAAAGGGATTTATAGAATATAGTAAATTGATTTCTTCCACTTCATTGGGATATAATACGACTATAGCACAATTACACCATGTGGATGCGTTGGTAGCTTATGAAATTGAAAATTATCAGACTGACAAAGCAATGGGGGATAAATCCAAACTTCCTTCAGATTATTTGGTGGAACCGGATAATGCAGCATCATTGAACAGCTTTGTGTCTTCTACTCAGGATTCAAGAATGATTTCTTATGTATCCCGTATCAACTATGATTATGATGACCGTTACTATATTGCCGGTAGCTTCCGTCGTGACGGCAGTTCACGCCTGTCACCCGAGAACCGTTGGGGAAATTTTTGGTCTGTATCCGGTATGTGGAATGTAGGTGCGGAAAAATTTATGCAATCTATAAAGAGTGTGCTGAGTGATTTAAAGATACGTGCCTCGTATGGTGTGAATGGTAATCAGCCGGGTGCTCTTTACGGATATATGGGACTTTATTCCTACGGGCAGAATTATATGGGAGGTGGTGGATCTTATGAATCGGCATTACCGAACCCGAACCTTAAGTGGGAAAAGAACTATAACTTGAATTTGGGACTCGACCTGGCATTTATCAATCGTATTTTTGTCAGCTTGGAATATTATAATCGCGATACGAAAGATTTGCTTTACAATCGTCCTATCAGTAGCACTACCGGTTTCCAAAATTATTTGGGGAACTTGGGACAACTGAATAATAGAGGTTGGGAACTGGAACTGCGTACCATAAACTTTGCCGGTAACAACTTTAATTGGACTTCTGTTTTGAATATGACCCACAATAAAAATAAGATTGTATCATTGGATGGTAAATTGGACCAGTCTATCGAGGGAAGCTGGTTTATTCATAAAGTGGGGTTGCCGTATTCTACCTTCTATGTGAAAGAATATGCGGGGGTTGATCCTCAGACAGGAAAAGCTTTGTACTATATGAATACACAGGATGCAAATGGCAATTATGACAGAACAGTGACTACTGACGCTTCTGCAGCACAGGCAATTCCTTATAAGTCTGTGGATCCGAAGATTTCAGGAGGTTTTACCAATATCGTGAATTACAAATGGTTTGATCTGGCATTGACATTGACTTATTCTTTAGGAGGATATTCTTTTGACAAAACCGGAACTTATAATGAAACCGACGGTGCAAAAGAGCAGAACTATAACTTGCCCATTTATGAATTGGATCGTTGGCAAAAGCCGGGTGATGTGACGGATGTACCCCGATTTGTACTTGGCCAGGCGGCAGGACCGCAGAATTCATCCCGTTATGTACATAGCACGGATCATTTACGTGTAAAGAACTTGACTTTGGGCTTTACATTGCCGGATCAGTGGCTGACCAAACTGGGTGTCAGTAAAGCAAGATTGTACTTCTCAGGCAGTAACCTGTTGACGTGGGCAAAGTGGGACCAGTATGATCCGGAAGTACCTGTTTCCGGTGAAGTATTTTGTGAAACACCTCCTATGCGTACTTACAGTTTTGGAATAGAAGTCTCATTTTAATGAATCTCCTTTAAATTAGAACGAAATGAAAAAAATATATTTATCGATTGTTGCGGCTGTATCATTGATGTTTGTTTCGTGTACTGCTGATTGGCTGAATACAGATCCTTCTACGGCAGTTCCCAGTGATGATGCCATTAAAAATATAGATGATGCACAGGTGGCATTGAATGGTATATACCGATTAGCATCCGCACATAGTTATTATGGTGATAATTATCTTTATTATGCTGATTGTCGTGGAGAAGATGTGCAGGCACGTATTAATAAAGGAGCAGGCCGCAGGGTTTCTCCTTACTATTTCTTTGATGTTACGGCGGATGATAATTTTAATATAACCCTTGTCTGGAACCAACCCTATAAAGTGATCCATCAGGCTAACAGTCTGATAGAAAAGTTGGATGCCGGAAATGCGGGAAATGCCAAGCCGGAAGAAGTGGCACGGATCAAATCGGAGGCACTGGCAATGAGAGGATTGGCTTTATTTGATCTGACCCGTTTGTTCGGTATGCCTTATACTTTGGATAATGGGGCTTCTTTAGGAGTTCCTATTGAGATTCAGACCACCTTGGAGGATCATGTTCCGGAACGTAACACAGTGGCACAATGTTACGAACAGGTGCTAAAGGACTTGAACGATGCATTGGGAGGACTGACAAAGGAAAAACACGATGCCTATATGAATTATTGGAGTGTGAAAGCTTTGCTTTCCCGAGTGTATCTGTATATGAATGACAATGAAAATGCATTGAAATGTGCAGAAGAAGTAATCAATGACAATGGGGGAATTTACCGGCTTTTTACTCATGACGAATATCCTTCTGTATGGGGAAAAGACTTTAACTCTGAGTCTTTGTTTGAATTCTATTTTACGATGTCTGAACCTTCAGGCGGTTCGGGAGGAGAAGGGGCGCCGATGGTGTATGCCGATAATGTGAAAGATTGGAATAACCTGATTCTGACAAAGGCTTATTTGGATTTGCTGAATGAAGACCCTGAAGATGTGCGCCATGTATTTCCTCATTTGCCGGAAAATGCCGTTGCGGATACATTGCCTGTAGCTGCCAAAGGTCAACCGAAATATCTGATTAAATATCCGGGGAAATCGGGCAGTGTGACCGATGCTGTTTCTACAGTCAATCCACAGGATAATGATCTTTGTATTCTCCGTTTATCCGAGGTCTATTTGAATGCTGCGGAAGCTGCTTTTAAAATCGGCAATACGGAAAAAGCATTGACATATCTGAATGCGATAGTTACCCGTGCCAATCCGGCGAAATCCGTAACATCTGCTGATCTCAGCCTGGAGCGCATTCTGAAAGAAAGACGTAAAGAACTGGTAGGTGAAGGTCATGCTTTCTTTGATTATATGCGTAATGGCAAGTCGGTGGACCGTTCGGGAGGCTGGCATCTGACTATGCCTGAAGATGCCCGTGTCATTGCTCCTTCAGACCCCAGGGTGGCACTTCCTATTCCACAAACTGAAATTGATGCTAATCCGAATATAGTTCAAAATCCTAGATAATTGTTTTGTCCATGTTAAGTTTGCCCTTCTTTTCGATGATGATATCGGAGAGAAGGGTTTTCTTTTTACAATTTATATGGTACAAAATCATATTTCGTCCGTCTTCATTTGAAAAGAAAGACCAAAAATATGAGATTATATGGATTGTTACTGTGCGGATGGATGACGGTATCCTTACAGGCCCAACAGATACATGATTGGGAGAATCATCATGTATTACAGATTAATAGGGAACCGGCAAGGGCTGCTTTTGTGCCTTTTGCCAAGCAGAAGGGGGATTGTTCGATGAGTCTGGACGGGATGTGGAAATTCCGGTGGACTCCTGTGCCTTCCGAACGGATAACGGATTTTTACCGCACGGACTTTAATGACAAGGATTGGAAAGATTTTCCGGTTCCTGCCAATTGGGAAATCAACGGATACGGAACGCCTATTTATGTATCGGCAGGATATCCGTTTAAAATAGATCCTCCACGGGTGATGGGGGAGCCTAAAGCTTCGTATACCACCTACAAGGAACGTAATCCGGTGGGACAATACCGGCGTACTTTCACGCTGCCCGCCGGGTGGAAGGCAAATGGGCAGACTTTTCTTCGCTTTGAAGGAGTGATGAGTGCTTTTTATGTGTGGATAAACGGTGAACGCATAGGTTATAGCCAGGGAAGTATGGAACCTAGTGAGTTCAATATCACCCGCTGGTTGAAACCGGGAGAGAACCAAATCGCTCTGGAAGTTTATCGGTATAGTGACGGATCTTATCTGGAAGATCAGGATTTTTGGCGTTTTGGAGGTGTTCATCGCAGTATTCATTTGGTGCATACTCCGGATATCCGTATCCGTGACTATGTAGTGCGCACTCTGCCTGCTGTTCAGGGGAATTATCAAGATTTCCGACTGCTGATTGATCCGCAGCTCAGCGTTTACCGGGGAATGGACGGTAAAGGTTATACGTTGCAGGCGGTGCTGAAGGATGCGGATGGAAGAGAAGTAGTGAATATGGTTGGCAATGTGGAAGATATCTTGGATTTGGAGCATAAGGCGGCACGGATGAATGAATGGTATCCGCAACGTGGTCCACGTAAGATGGGACGTATGTCCGCCGTTATAAAATCTCCGCAACGTTGGACAGCCGAAACTCCTTATTTATATAAGTTGGAACTTCGTTTACAGAATGTAAACGGACAGACCATAGAGCAAGTGGAACAGCCGGTAGGTTTTCGTTGTATTGAAATAAAGGACGGACAAATGTTGGTTAACGGTAATTCGGTCCGTTTTCGTGGGGTAAACCGTCATGAACACGATCCGTATACGGCACGCGTGATGAGTGAGGAGAGGATGTTGCAGGATATATTGCTGATGAAACAAGCCAATGTGAATGCAGTCCGTACCAGTCACTATCCCAATGTGAGCCGTTGGTATGAACTGTGCGACAGCTTGGGACTGTATGTGATGGATGAGGCGGATATAGAAGAGCACGGATTACGTGGAACATTGGCTAGTACATCCGATTGGCACGCTGCTTTTCTGGATCGTGCGGTACGTATGGCGGAACGCGATAAAAATCATCCTTCGGTAGTGATGTGGAGCATGGGAAATGAAAGTGGTTACGGACCTAATTTTGCTGCTATTTCGGCTTGGCTGCATGATTTTGATCCTACACGTCCCGTACACTATGAAGGAGCTCAGGGAGTAAACGGAGAACCCGACCCGAAAACAGTGGATGTAATCAGCCGTTTTTATACCCGTGTGAAACAGGAGTACCTGAATCCCGGCATTCCCGAAGGGGAGGACAAGGAACGGGCGGAGAACGCACGTTGGGAACGCTTGTTGGAAATAGCGGAACGCACGAATGATAACCGTCCTGTGATGACCAGCGAATATGCACATTGCATGGGGAATGCTTTAGGTAATTTCAAGGAATATTGGGATGAGATTTATAGTAACCCACGTATGCTGGGCGGCTTTATATGGGACTGGGTGGATCAAGGTATTTATAAGATATTGCCGGATGGCGCCGGATGGTGGCGTATGGCGGTGACTTTGGTGATCGGCCTAATTTAAAGGCTTTCTGTTTTAATGGTGTGGTGATGAGTGACCGCGAAACTACGCCCAAATATTGGGAGGTGAAGAAAGTATATGCCCCGGTTAAATTGGAAATGGAAAAAGATCTTCAGGTTTTTCCAAAAGAACAAGATGTTTTTTTAAAAGAACAAGATGTTTTGCCCAAAGGATTAAGAGTTACGAACCGTAATCATCACATTGGTCTGGAAGGATATCGCTGTCTGTGGACTTTGATAGAGAACGGGAAGAAGATGAAACAAGGGGAACTGGCGCTTCCATCGGTGGCACCCGGTGAAACAGGAACGATGGCTTTGCCCGATGTTAAGATTAATAAACAGGCTGATGTTCGATTGAATGTAAGTATAGTATTGAAAGAAGATGCTTTATGGGCGAAGGCCGGGCATGAGATTTTAAAGGAACAGTTTGCCTTGAATGATCATTTGATGGCGGTGGCTGACGGTGTACAACCGGGTAGACGTAAAAGTAAGTTTTCTGTTTTGGATTTATGGGAAGATAGTTATTTTCAAGCTTTCCGTGCTCCGACGGATAATGATAAAAGTTTCGGTAACTGGTTGGCCAAGGATTGGAAGAATCAGGGATTGGATGCTCCTCAAGTAGAGGTAATTACTCCCGAAACGGAAACTCAGGAAACAGATGGAACCGTATCGAAGAAATCGGTTGTGGAATATCGTTATGCCAAGGGTAGCATCCGTGTTTCTTCCCATTATAAAATATATGTGGATGGAACGGTGGATTTGGAACAGACTTATCTGCCACAAGGAGAATTGCCGGAATTGCCTCGTCTGGGCAGTGCATTTGTACTGGGAGAAGAATACGAGAACCTTTCCTGGTACGGTCGTGGCCCGTGGGAAAACTATCCCGACCGTAAGACGTCCTGTCTGATAGGTAGATGGAACAGCAAGGTGAGTGAACAGTACACACATTACCCCCGTCCGCAGGACAGTGGCAATCACGAGGATGTTACCGAGGTGATTCTAACCAATAAACAGGGTAAAGGCGTCCGTGTGACAGCCATAGACAGGCCATTTTCATTTTCTGCCTTACATTATACCGTGGATGATATTTATAAAACAACTCATGATTGTGACTTGAAACCACGAAAGGAGGTTATTCTCAGCCTGGATGCAGCGGTCTTAGGTTTAGGAAACAGTAGTTGTGGTCCGGGAGTGCTGAAGAAATACGCCATTGATAAGCAGAAATCTCATACTTTGCGGGTACGCTTCAGTCTTATAAAATGATGTATGGCAAAAGGTTTGAATAGGCGACATATCTTTCCGGTGGCAGACAGAAATATAGAATTAAATTAAAAATCAAATATCAAAATGAAAAGAGCAACAACTTTTTTATCACTCCTTGCTTTATCGGCAGGTTTGTTGGCGCAATCTTCCGTAAAAACAGAACGCCAATACTTGTCAGGACGTGGCTGTGATGATATGGTACAATGGGATTTCATGTGTACCGGTGGTAATAATTCCGGAAAATGGACGAAAATCGGAGTACCTTCCTGTTGGGAACTGCAAGGATTCGGTACTTATCAATATGGCATGAAATTCTATGGTAAGGCTTTTCCTGAAGGAGTAGCTGACGAACAAGGTTTGTATAAATATGAATTTGAGTTGCCTGCCGAATGGAATGGTAAACAGATAGAGCTGGTATTTGAAGGCTCTATGACTGATACGCAGGTAAAGATAAACGGTCGTAAAGCCGGTTCCATGCATCAGGGAGCTTTTTACCGCTTTATTTATAATGTGAGTGACCGGGTATTTTTCGGATCGAAAAAAAAGAATGTACTTGAAGTAACTGTAAGCAAGGAAAGTGCGAATGCAGGGGTTAATTTGGCAGAACGCCGTGCTGATTATTGGAATTTCGGAGGTATTTTCCGTCCTGTGTTCATCGTGGCGAAACCGGCTCAAAATATAGATCGTCTGGCAATAGATGCGAAGGCGGATGGGAATTTCTATGCCGATTGTTTTCTGAATATGGCAGTAGAAGGTGCTAGGGTACATACTGTCATAACAGATGCTAAAGGGAAAAAAGTGGCCGAAAACACTTCGGATGTCCGTACGGGCAGCGACCATGCTTCGATTAATTTCGCTGTAAAATCTCCTGAATTATGGACGGCTGAAACTCCGGCCATGTATCAGGCTACCTTTACCCTGCTTGATAAAGCAGGCAAAACACTGCATGTTGAAAATCAGAAATTTGGTTTCCGTACCATTGAAACACGTGAAAGTGACGGATTGTATATCAACGGTCGGCGTGTGATGATTAAAGGGGTGAACCGTCATAGTTTCCGTCCTGAAAGCGGACGTACACTGAGCAAGGCAAAGAATATTGAAGATGTATTGCTTATCAAAAGCATGAACATGAATGCCGTCCGCCTGAGTCATTATCCTGCCGATCCCGAATTTTTTGAAGCTTGTGACTCGCTGGGGCTTTATGTAATGGATGAGTTAAGCGGCTGGCATGGCAAGCACGAAACCATCAACGGGCAGAAGCTGGTAAAAGAAATGATTACCCGTGATGTGAACCATCCGTGTATTATCTGGTGGAGCAATGGTAATGAAAAAGGCTGGAATACTGAACTGGATGGTGAATTCCATAAATATGATCCTCAGAAACGTCCGGTGCTTCATCCGCAAGGCAACTTCAGTGGATATGAAACCATGCACTATCGTTCTTACGGAGAAAGCCAGAACTATATGCGTCTGCCGGAAATATTTATGCCGACCGAGTTTCTGCATGGATTGTACGATGGAGGACACGGAGCCGGACTGTATGATTATTGGGAAATGATGCGTAAGCATCCCCGTTGTGCCGGAGGTTTCCTTTGGGTACTGGCCGATGAGGGCGTGAAGCGTGTGGATATGAATGGATTCATTGACAACTGCGGCAATTATGGAGCCGATGGCATTGTAGGTCCGCATCACGAAAAAGAGGGCAGTTATTTTACCATCAAGCAGGTGTGGTGTCCTATTCAAATCATGACCGATAGCCTTGACAGTCAGTTTGACGGCAAACTGAAAATAGAGAACCGTTACGATTTCCTGAATGCGAATACATGCCGTTTCACTTATAAATATGTGCAATTGCCTTCTGTAACCGATAAGGGGGAATGAAAGTGATGAAACAGGGAGAGGTGAACTGTCCCGACATTCCTGCTCACGGTGCGGGTACACTGACTATTCCTGCGGCTGTCAAGGGGCTAATGCTTTGATGCTGACAGTAACGGATAAGCAGGGGAATGATCTCTTTACGTGGAGTTATAAACTGGACGACGTTGCCGGATTGCAACAGGTTTCTGCCGGAAACAAGCTTCTTATAAAGAAACTGCCGATGCATTGACGGTTGATGCCGAAGGACGTACATTTACTTTTTCTCAGAAAGACGGACAGCTGAAGGGGGTAAAGGTTGGAAGCCGTATCATCAGTCTGGCAAATGGTCCCCGTTTCATTGCCGCCAAGCGTTCGGACCGTTCTATGGATCAGTTTTATAACCATGATGACAAAGAGGCTGAAAAGAAGAAAACCCAATACACTACATTTGATGATGCCGGTCGTTTTACAGGCTTTACCGTGCGTGAAGAAGGCAATAACGTAGTGGTTACCGCTAACTACAAACTGGGATGTTTTGATCAGGCTGTATGGACTATCGCTCCTGACGGTACCGCTGCTATAGACTTTACATACAACTTCAGCGGTGTAGTGGATTTGATGGGGGTGATGTTTGATTATCCGGAAGATAAAGTGTTGAGCAAGCGTTGGGTAGGTGACGGTCCTTACCGTGTATGGCAGAACCGTCTGCATGGTCCGCAGTTGGGCGTATGGGAAAATGAGTATAATGATCCCATTCCTGCCGAAAGCTTTACTTATCCCGAATTTAAAGGGTACTTTGCTAATGTGCAATGGATGACTTTGAAAACACAGGAAGGAACGATAAGTATCTGTAACCGTACTCCTCAGAATTATGTAGGGGTTTATCAGCCTCGCGACGGTCGTGACGGCTTGCTTTATACTTTCCCGGCTACCGGCATCAGTCTGATGAAAGTAATTCCTCCGGTTCGTAATAAAGTGAATACGACAGATTTGATAGGTCCGTCTTCACAAGCATTTTGGGCTGATGGAGCATATGGGGGAGGTATCACGTTAAAATTTGAATAACAGTGAAAAAATAGATTGTAAAGGGAAGAGGAACTTTGTTTATTCTTCCCTTTTCTTTTTTTATTTGGCTCGAACTCTCTATATTTGAAAAATTGAGTACAAATTACAACTTTATTCGTTTATCATTAAATATAGAATAAATAGCTTATGAAGATAAAACATCTGTTTGTATCCATATTGCTGGCAACCGGATTCCAACCGATGATAGCACAATCCGCTTTACGGCAACAGTTTGTAAATTCATCCGTACAGGAAGCTCGTCCCTGGACTTTCTGGTATTGGATGTTTGGCGCTGTAACTCCCGAAGGGATTACCGCCGATCTGGAAGCCATGCACCGTGTAGGTTTGGGTGGAGCCTATCTGATGCCTATCAAGGGAGTGGAGCAGGGACCTCAATACGAAGGGAAAGCCCAGCAGCTTACCCCCGAATGGTGGCGTATGGTCACTCATAGTATGAAAGAGGCCGACAGGCTGGGAATGCAACTGGGCATGCACATCTGTGACGGCTTTGCCTTGGCGGGAGGTCCTTGGATGACTCCCGAAGAATCCATGCAAAAAGTGGTATGGAGTGACACCATTGTGAACGGTGGAAATATCCGGAATCTCACTTTGCCCATGCCCGAAGCACTGGATGGCTATTATGAAGATATCGTTACCTACGCCATTCCATTGGAGCGTCAGCCTGAGGATACTTCATTGAAGCCGAAGGTAACTTTCGGCAATTTGAAACAGGCCGTTATCAAAGATGAATCCAAGGCTGTGAACAGGGATGAGAAAGGAGTCTTCCGTTCCTCTTATCCTTGTTGGATTCAGTATGAATATGCAGAACCTGTGACTTGCAGCAACGTGGAAATTATTTTGGGAGGAAATAACTACCAGGCACATCGCCTGAAAGTATTGGCCAGTGAGGACGGACGGACGTTCAAAACAGTGAAGCAACTGGTCCCTGCCCGGCAGGATGGCAGAATACGGATTTCCAGTCCACTCATGCCATCCCCCCTGTTACCGCCCGTTACTTCCGTTTTGAGTGGACTCCCGTGGGAAGCGAACCGGGTAGTGAGGATCTGGATGCAGCTAAATGGAAACCGAATTTGAAAATCAATGATATAGTCCTTCATACGGCTCCGCGTATTCATCAGTGGGAGGGAAAAGCAGGACTGGTGTGGCGTGTGGCTACTGCTACTACTTCGACGGAAATACCCGATGCGGCTTGTGTGCAACCGGATGAATTGATCAATCTCCCTTTGTATCAGGCAGGCTGACCGCCCGTTTACCCGAAGGTAAATGGCGTATTCTCCGCATGGGACATACGGCAACCGGACATGTGAATGCTACTGCCGGAGGAGGTAAAGGATTGGAATGCGACAAGTTCAGCACCAAGGCTGTTCAGAAACAGTTCTCGAACTGGTTTGCGGAAATGTTCAAAAAGACGGATGAAGCCGTGGCACGCCGTGTATTGAAATATATGCACGTAGACAGTTGGGAGTGTGGCAGTCAGAACTGGAGTGATAACTTCGCGGCGGAATTTAAGAAACGCCGTGGATATGATTTGATGCCTTATCTTCCTTTGCTGGCAGGTATTCCGATGGAAAGTGCCGCCCGCAGTGAGCAGATATTGCGGGATGTCCGTACCACCATCGGAGAACTGGTGACTGATGTGTTCTACACTGTATTGGCAGACTGTGCCCGTCAATACGATTGCCGGTTCTCTGCCGAGTGCGTAGCTCCTACTATGGTCAGTGACGGATTGATGCATTATCAGAAAGTGGATCTGCCTATGGGGGAATTTTGGCTGAACAGTCCTACGCACGATAAACCCAATGATATGCTGGATGCCATCAGTGGCGCGCATATTTATGGAAAGAATATTATCCAGGCCGAAGGCTTTACTGAAATTCGTGGCGTATGGGATGAAGACCCTGCCATGCTGAAACCTTTGCTGGACCGTAACTATGCACTGGGTATCAATAAACTCTTCTTTCATGTCTATACCCATAATCCTTGGATGAACCGCCGTCCCGGTATGACCTTGGACGGCATCGGACTCTTCTTCCAGCGCGACCAGACCTGGTGGGAGGAAGGGAAATCTTTTGTAGATTACATCACCCGTTGCCAGACTTTGTTGCAATACGGTCATCCGGTGGTTGATATCGCCGTCTTTACCGGTGAAGAGATGCCGCGACGTTCCATTTTGCCCGAACGGTTAGTTCGATGCTTCCCGGTATCTATGGAGCCGAACGGGTGGAAAGCGAACGGATTCGGCTGGCTAATGAAGGTCAACCCACCCGTGTGCGTCCTGTCGGTGTTACCCATTCGGCAAACATGGCCGATCCCGAAGACTGGGTGAACCCGATGCGTGGTTATGCCTACGATTCTTTTAACAAAGACGCTCTGTTACGTTTGGCAAAAGCGGAGAATGGAAGAATGGTACTTCCGGGAGGAGCTTCTTATAAAGTATTGGTGCTTCCTACAGCCCGTCCTATGAATCCTGATAACCTGCCGTTGTCTCCTGAGGCACAGGCAAAAGTAGAGGAACTCCGCGCGCAGGTGTCATTATTCCGCAATTGCCTTATCGGGAAGATGATTTTTCTTCTTTCGGTGTGGAACGGGATGTACTTCTTCCTGCTGATGTGGCATATACTCATCGGAGCGGGGAAGAATATGAGATTTATTTTGTGGCTAATCAGGTGGACAGTTTGCGTACATTCAACGCTTCTTTCCGCATTGCAGGACGCACTCCTGAATTGTGGAATGCGGTAACAGGAACCATTACCCGTCCGGCACAATGGAAAGAATTGGACGGCCGTACCGAAGTCGCTTTGTCTTTGCCTGCCAATGGCTCTGTATTTGTCGTATTCCCCAAAGAATCTTCAGAAGTTTCTCCGGAACGGACCGAAAGGGAACCTGTATCCATATCGATCAAGGAATGGACAGTAACATTCCCTTCCGTGCGCAAAACTGTCACTCGTCCGGTATTATTTGACTGGAGTAAGGAAGAGGATGAAAAAATAAGATATTATTCCGGACATGCCACTTACAGAGGGCTATTCAGATGGAAGAATGAACAGGACGGAAGAATTATTCTTCGGTTGGGTAAAGTAGCCAATGTAGCGACTGTACGTGTCAACAGCATTGCATGCGGTACGGCTTGGACAGCTCCATACGAAGTGGACATTACCGATGCGCTTCGTAACGGAACCAATGTTTTGGAAGTGGAGGTAGTGAATACCTGGGCGAATGCGCTCCGTGGAGCAGATCAGGATAAAGCGCCTTTTGAGGGGATATGACGAATGCAAAATTCCGTCTGCCCGGAGATGATTTATTGCCTGCCGGATGGATGGGACCTTGCGAGTTTTTTAAAACTAAAGAATAATGGTAATCACACATAACATGAAAAATAAGAAACTACTACTGGGCATTGCTTGGGCATGGTTGACTTGCATGTCGGCAAATGCGGAAGTGAAATTGCCCGCTTTCTTTTCAGACGGCATGGTGATGCAACAGCAGACCCGTGCCAATTTATGGGGAACAGCTACTCCCAATGCACCGGTAAAGATTACAACAAGTTGGGATAAACAAACCTATAAAACTACTGCCGATGCAAAAGGCGCGTGGAAACTTGCTTTATCCACCCCCTCTGCCGGAGGCCCTTACACGATCACTTTTGATGATGGAAAGCTGACCGAAATACGTGATATCCTGATGGGGGAATTATGGTTATGCTCCGGTCAGAGTAATATGGAAATGCCCATGAAAGGTTTTAAAAACCAGCCGGTGGAGAATAGCAATACAGATGTGATGAACAGCCGTAATCCGCAACTCCGCCTGTTCACCGTAAAGCGCACTTCCTCTTTTACTCCGAAAACAGATGTGGTGGGAACCTGGCAGGAAGCTGTTCCAGCAACTGTGCGTGAGTTTAGTGCTACTGCTTATTACTTCGGTCGGATGATACAACAGCAGTTGAATATACCCGTGGGCTTGATTGTAGCTTCATGGGGAGGTTCTGCCTGTGAAGCCTGGATGCATCCGGATTGGTTGAAGGCATTCCCCGAAGCAAAGATTCCTCAATCGGAAGCCGATATCAAGTCAAAGAACCGTACTCCGACTGTACTCTATAACGGTATGCTTCATCCGCTCATCGGATTAGCCATGCGTGGAGTTATCTGGTATCAGGGGGAAGATAACTATAACCGGGCTTCTACTTATGCCGATATGTTCAGTGCACTGATACGCGGGTGGCGCGAAGAATGGCAGCAAGGGGAATTTCCTTTCTATTATTGTCAAATTGCACCTTATGATTATGGAATTATTACTGAGCCTGGCAAGAATGTGATAAATTCTGCTTATCTTCGCGAACAACAAGCTATGGTAGAACACCGGGTGGGTAATAGTGGTATGGCTGTATTGTTGGACGCAGGAATGAAAACGGGGATTCATCCGGGTAAAAAGAAGGTGGCAGGAGAACGTCTGGCGCGTTTGGCATTGGTAAAAACTTACGGAATGAAAGGTGTTACGGCCGAAAGTCCTTACTATACAGGAATGGAAGTAAAGAATGATACGGTAATAGTCAGTTTTGATCGGGCACCGATGTGGATAAATTGTAAAGACCGTTTTGAATCATATAACTTTCAGGTTGCAGGTAAAGATCGGGTTTTTTATCCTGCTAAAGCGTGGATACAGAGAAGTAAAATGCTTGTAAAGAGCGAGAGAGTACCTCATCCGGTGGCAGTTCGTTATGGCTTCGAGAATTATGTGGAGGGAGATTTGTTTGGTGAAGATTTACCTGTATCGTCTTTCCGTTCCGATGACTGGTAAAAACAGAAAAAAATGAAGAATATCTTTACGTTTTTATTATTAGTATTTATTGGCGGGCAGTTTCTGTGGGGACAGCCTGCCAATCTGGTTTGGAATACTCAAAGCCGGAATGCTTCGGAGTCCATGCCTTGCGGAGGTGGTGATATCGGCATGAATGTATGGGTAGAGAATGACGATGTTCTGTTCTACCTTAGTCGTAGCGGTTCTTTTGACGAGAATAATTGTCTGTTGAAGCAGGGTCGGTTTCGTGTGAGGCTCACTCCGAACCCTTTTGCCGGAACGGCTTCTTTTCGGCAGACTCTGCATCTTAATGATGGCTATGTCAGCGTAAGTAGTGATAATGCCACTCTAATTATTTGGGTGGATGTGTTTCATCCTGTGGTACATGTTGAGGTGAAAACGAAGGAACTGACTTCCATGCGTGTGAACTTTGAAAGCTGGCGTTATGAAGATCGTCCGGTGCGTAAAGGGGAAGGGCAGCAATGCTCTTACAAATGGGTCATTCCTGATGGATTGATGACTAGGCGTGACTCTGTCTGTGTGGAAGAAGATAATTTTACTTTTTTCCATCGCAATCCTGAACGTACTATTTTTGATGTGGTAGTGGACCAGCAGGGAATGAATGAAGTGAAGGAACAACTGTATAATCCTTTGAAGAATTTGATTTTTGGGGGGCGTTTATCAGGTGATAATCTGGTTTATAACGGTACACGCCGTGGACATTATGCAGGTACTGAGTATCTGGCATGGATGTACAAAAGCAAGAAACCTACTTATAAGCAGTCTGCACGGATTGTTCTGAATACGGAACAAAGTACGGTTCCTGCATGGGAAGCATCCTTGGCCCGCACTGAGAAGGAAATAAATGTATCCAAAGACAAACAGGCTACCCGCCGTTGGTGGAATGATTTTTGGAAACGTAGCTTTATTGAGGGGGAAGGTGAAGCGGGAGATGCTATCCGTAACTATACACTGTTCCGCTATATGTTGGGATGTAACGCCTATAGTCAGTGGCCTACCAAGTTTAACGGGGGACTGTTTACTTTTGATCCTATGTATGTAGATCAGAAAATGGAATTTACCCCTGATTTCCGGAAATGGGGAGGAGGAACCATGACTGCACAGAATCAGCGTCTGGTTTATTGGCCCATGCTGAAAAGCGGTGACTTTGACTTGATGAAATCACAATTTGACTTTTATCTGCGTTTGTTGCCGACAGCCGAAGCACGTACCCGTACCTATTGGGGACATGCCGGTGCCTGTTTCACCGAACAAATGGAGAACTTCGGTCTGCCCAATCCTGCCGAGTATGGCTTTAAACGTCCTGAAAGCTATGACAGGGGGTTGGAATATAATGCATGGCTGGAATACGAATGGGATACGGTTCTTGAATTTTGTCAGATGATACTGGAAACGGCACGTTATAATGAGGCTGATATCAGCCGTTATATCCCTTTGATAGAAAGCTCACTTAATTTCTTTGATGAGCATTATCGTCAACTGGCATTACAGCGTGGACGTAAGGATTTAGATGGTAACGGCAAACTGGTGATTTATCCGGGATCGGCTTGTGAAACTTATAAGATGGCTTATAATCCATCCTCAACCATTGCCGCGCTGCGCTCTGTTTTACAAACCTACGGACGTAAACCGGACATGCTGGCACGTATTCCTGAGATCCCTTTGCGCATAGTGGATGGGAAGGAAATGATTGCTCCGGCACAGGCTTGGGAACGGGTGAACAATATAGAAACTCCCCAGCTTTATGCTGTATTTCCCTGGCGTATGTATGGAGTGGGGAAGGAAGGTCTGGAAATAGCCGTAATACCTATCTATATGATCCCGATGCACAGAAATTCCGTTCACATATCGGATGGAAACAAGATAATATCTGGGCTGCCTGTCTGGGTATGACCGAGGAGGCTGCACAACTTACCTTAGAGAAAATGGCAAACGGGCCTCATCGTTTCCCTGCTTTTTGGGGACCGGGCTATGACTGGACGCCTGATCATAACTGGGGAGGCAGCGGTATGATAGGTATGCAGGAAATGCTGTTGCAGGAAGCCGATGGAAAGATTTTATTGTTTCCTGCTTGGCCCAAAGATTGGGATGTGCATTTCAAATTGCATGCTACAGGACAGACTACTGTAGAGGCTGTTCTAAAAGGGGGGACGGTGGTTGGCTTGACCGTATTACCTAAAGAACGGGAGAAAGATGTAGTAAATTGTTTGCTGAATAAATAATTTAAGGGTAAGGAGGTGTGTTTTGTAAATTCACCTCCTACTTCTTTGTATATACTCGATTGGGAACTTGTCACTCCTTTTGTTTTTCTATTCTTATCTATTTGTATGGCAATCAGTGCCGGAACATTGTTTGATGGCTTTGGTTATCTTTGTTGAGTAAACAAGAACTAAAATGTCCGATGCTTTGTTCTTACTATCATAAATAGATTTAAAATGGTTATGAAAAAGATTTTGATAGCTTTGGCCTTATTGCTGACAGGCATTGCAAGCGGATCGGCATGTACCGGTATTTCATTCCTCGCTGAAGATGGCGGATATGTGCAGGCACGTACTATAGAGTGGGGGAACAGTTATCTTCCGAGTGAATATGTTATTGTTCCCAGAGGACAGGATTTGGTATCTTATACTCCAACGGGTGTAAATGGCTTGAGATTTCGGGCTAAATATGGTCTGGTAGGACTGGCTATCATTCAGAAAGAGTTTGTGGCTGAAGGACTGAATGAAGTAGGGCTTTCGGCTGGATTGTTTTATTTTCCCCATTATGGAAGTATGAAGAATATGATGAGGCTCAAAATGCAATTACTTTGTCGGATTTGCAGGTGGTGAACTGGATGCTTTCCCAATTTGCTACTATAGACGAAGTGAGAGAAGCTATAGAAGGGTGAAGGTGGTGTCTCTTGATAAACCTGGTAAAAGTTCTACGGTACATTGGCGCATTGGCGATGCTAAAGGAAATCAAATGGTGTTGGAATTTGTAGGTGGTGTTCCTTATTTTTATGAAAATAAAGTAGGAGTACTCACCAATTCTCCCGATTTTCCATGGCAGGTGATTAACTTGAATAATTATGTAAATCTATATCCGGGAGCTGTCACTCCACAGCAATGGGGTGGGGTGACTATTTTCCCTTTTGGCGCAGGTGCCGGATTTCATGGTATTCCGGGGGATGTAACTCCTCCATCCCGTTTTGTTCGTGTAGCGTTTTATAAGGCAACAGCTCCGGTGTGTCCTACAGCGTATGACGCTATATTACAAAGCTTTCATATCCTGAATAATTTTGATATTCCTATTGGTATAGAATATGCGTTAGGGAAAGCACCTGATATTCCTAGTGCCACACAATGGACTTCGGCTATTGATTTGACAAACAGGAAAGTGTATTATAAAACAGCATACAATAACAATATTCGTTGTATTAGTATGAAGAAGATTGATTTTGATAAAGTGAAGTATCAGTCGTATCCATTGGATAAGGAGTTGAAACAGCCTGTAGAAGAGATTATTGTGAAATAGTGTAAGGGCTTGGAAACTGTTGGCGGAAGTACATGGAAGTTTTAATTGCAATGAATGAATAATGGATAAAATGCATTTTTTTAGAAAAAAGTTCTAGAAATGTTTGCAGATACAAAAATAAACTGTACCTTTGCACTCGCAATTCGGAAGAATAGCAATAATAAAGGATTGATTCGCTAGCTCAGCAGGTAGAGCACAACACTTTTAATGTTGGGGTCTTGGGTTCGAGCCCCAAGCGGATCACTTGAAAATCAGAGAGTTACACTAAAGTAGCTCTCTTTTTTTATGCCCAAATTGTGCTGGTTTACATGGTTCAGTTAAACCGAGAGTTAAACGGGGATCAGTTTGAAAACTTGGGGGAATCTTTTCTTTTTTGTAGAGAACACAGTTGAACTTTTAAAAAAGAATTATATTTGTATTATTCATTACTGAAACTATGGCGAAGAATAATTTACTAAGTGAGCAACTTGCTTATATTGGTGTCAGTTGTACCCTACGCATCTGCATTTGTGCAGTTATAATGCTGAAAGTATTTGTATGAAGGATGGGAAAGATATAGATAGTTTAATCCCTTATTTGAATAAGAATGCTATAAACTGGATACAAATTCATGGCTTTCAGAATACGGAGGTCATACAGCATGTCTGTCAGAATTTTAATGTCGACTTTTTGACGATACAAGATATTTTGAACTCCGACCATCAGACCAAGATAGAACAGCATGATACATATAATGTAGTGATTTTGAAGTTACTTTTTTCTAATGATGATGGCTATGTACCACAACAAATAGCCATTGTGCAAGGTGGAAATTATCTGTTGACTTTTATGGAAAAGGAAACAGACTTTCTGAATGATATAAATACGGCATTGGAAAAGAATGTGTTGAAAATACGTAGCCGGCAGTCTGATTTCCTGCTCAGTGTTATTCTAAACAGTGTGATGGCCAGCTTTATATCCATTATTTCGGAATTGGAAGACGGATTAGAGGATTTAGAAGAGCAATTGCTTTCGCCGGAACAGGCTGATATGCTCGGTATTGAAAATATACAGCAATACCGCCGTAATTTTCGTGTAATAAAGAAATGTATTTTACCATTAAAGGAGGAAATCAGCAAGTTGTTGCATCCGATCGATAATGATTTGTTGCACAAAGCAAGCCGTCCTTTCTTTAATGATGTCAATGATCATTTGCAGTTTGTATTGCAAACTTTAGATGGTTGCCGTGACATGATTTCAGCTTTGGTAGATATTTACCTTTCCAATAATGACCGACGGATGAACAGCATCATGAAACAGCTGACTGTTGTTTCTACTATATTTATTCCGTTGACTTTTCTGGCAGGAATCTGGGGAATGAATTTCCAATGGATGCCTGAACTGGGATGGCGGTATGGCTATGTATTTGCATGGACATTGATGTTGATACTAGTAGCAGTTATCTACTTCTATTTTAAGCGTAAAAAATGGTATTGATGAGAGAGGATGGATGGGATTTACTTAAATGTGAATCCCATATTCATGTTTTACTTCATTCATTACAAAGGTGCTTTCCAGTGAACCCAAACTGTCAATCGTGCCCAAGACATTGAGGATAAATTCCTGATAATACTTCATATTAGGGGAGTGTATTTTAAGCAAATAGTCATAACTGCCTGATATGTTGTAGCACTCTGTTACTTCAGGGATATCCTGAATTATCCGTGTAAATTCCGCAGCAATGTCCCGGTTCAGTCTTCTTAGCTTGACACTGCAAAATACCACGAAGCCTTGGTTTAGTTTCTCAGCGTCCAATACAGCGATATATTTTTTTATATATCCTCCATTTTCCAATCGTTTGAGGCGTTCGAACACCGGAGTGGAGGAAAGGCTTACCCGTGCAGCCAGTTCTTTGGTGGTCAGTCGGGCATTTTCTTGCAAGGTACGTAGTATCTGCAAATCTACTTTGTCAAGTTTCTCTAAAGTACTCATAGAATAATATTTTTTCAAGAGGTTCATATCTGTTAATACAAATATATTGCATTTATTTTAGATTCCGGAGAATTTTCGGGAAATGTAGTACAGGGTTATATTCTTTTTTTGCCGGAGAATGCAAGAAAAGGGCAGAATGATTTTATCTCTCAAAAATACTTTTTATCTTTGCAGTTGCTATGACAAAGTATATATATCTTTTTTATATCTTGTTAGGTGTATGCCTGTTGGCGGGCTTTGGTTCCGCATTTGATAGCGGACAGGAGCACGATGTAGTTCGTACAGTTGGTTTGGAAAACAGTGCGGTGGCGCTGTGCAACATATCTGAAAGCAATAACGGGCAGGAAAAAAAAGAGATAAATAATGAAAGCTACCATTTTTATAAAGTCGGTATCGGCGGTACAGCTACCTCTTTTTCTTTTCGCACCTTGTGCTCTTCTAAAATTCTGCGAACTCATTCCTCTGCTTCCGTCATAGCCAAGTTGGCCAGATTCTTGAAAGTACTTCTTCCTGAAGAAAAGCAAATTTCTTTTTCACCTATTCTTTATTTTACTCAATATTCCTGTGAATACTATATTTATCAGTTGAGGCGTATTCTTATTTAGTTTATTTTTTCTTCTCGGCAAGGTCTGTTTTTTATATCTTACATTTTTTTGTTTTTATATTTTCATAATGGGAACTGGGGTGGATGCTTGTTCCTTTTATGAACGGTGTTATATGTTAATAACTAATATATAATGGAATTTTTATTGGACTTTATACTTCACATTGACCAATATATGATAGATATTGTTCAAGAATATCATACTTGGGCTTATGTCATACTGTTTATAATCATTTTTTGCGAAACGGGATTGGTTGTCACTCCATTCCTCCCCGGAGATTCTTTGCTTTTTGTCGCGGGAGCTATTTCGGCTTTGCCCGATATGCCTTTGGAAGTTAATATTCTCGCTTTGGTTTTATTTCTTTCAGCTGTGCTGGGCGATTCCTGTAATTATATGATAGGACACTTTTTTGGAAATAAACTTTTCAATAATCCCGATTCCCGTATATTTAAGCAAAGTCATTTGGAAAAAACACATGAATTTTATAAAAAATACGGAGGAAAGACCATCATTATTGCCCGTTTTGTACCTATAGTCCGTACATTTGCTCCTTTTGTAGCAGGTATGGGCAAAATGCATTATTATTATTTTATGGTGTATAATCTGATAGGGGGAGCTTTGTGGGTTGGTATTTTCTGTTATGCCGGTTATTTTTTCGGTGATCTTCCATTTGTACAGAAAAATCTGAAATTGCTGATTGTGGCTATTATTGTCGTTTCTATATTGCCTGCCGTTATAGAAGTAGGCAGGAATAAGTGGAAAACTCGCCATTACTAAAATCAAACATATCAAAAACAATTTATTCAAATTACATTTATGAAAAATTCTTTTTTAGTCGATTTACACCTCAAGAACCTAAGTTTTTCCCTATGTTGAAACGTTTGTCTGAAATCCTGACCTCATCATCGGATTTATTGGTAGAAAGCATGCAGCATGATAAGCCGGAAGAGAGAGAAGACTATTACAAACGCATCAAAGATATGGAACGTGAAGGTGACAAGCAGACTCATTTAATTTTTGACGAATTGGGAAAAACTTTCATAACCCCTTTTGATCGTGAGGATATTCACGATTTGGCATCAACTATGGATGATGTAATAGATGGGATTAACAGTTGCGCCAAACGTATCACGATCTATAATCCCCATCCCATTGCTAATAGTGGAAAAGAGTTGAGTTTGTTGATACAGCAAGCGGCTGTTTATATAAGTAAGGCAATGGACGAATTGGAAATTTTCCGTAAAAAGCCTACTGAATTAAGAGTATGTTGTACAAAATTGCATGACATAGAGAATCAGGCGGATGATGTATATGAACTCTTTGTTAAGAAACTATTTGAGGAAGAAAAGGATTGCATAGAACTGATTAAGATCAAGGAGATAATGCATGAATTGGAGAAAACGACCGATGCGGCAGAACGGGTAGGAAAAATCTTGAGAAACCTGATTGTGAAATACGCATAAAAGCAGAAGGTACAATATGGAATTATTAGTGATTATTATTACTTTGGCTTTGATTTTTGACTATATTAACGGATTTCATGATGCAGCCAATTCAATAGCCACCATTGTGTCAACCAAGGTTCTTACTCCGTTCCAAGCGGTGATATGGGCGGCATTTTTTAATTTTGTTGCATTCTTTATTGCTAAATGTATAATCGGAGGGTTCGGAATAGCCAATACTGTATCCAAGACAGTAGTGGAACAGTATATTTCCTTGCCGATTATTCTTTCGGGGGTTATTGCAGCTATTGTCTGGAATCTGTTTACATGGTGGAAGGGGATTCCTTCTTCTTCTTCGCATACGCTGATCGGAGGTTTTGCCGGTGCTGCTATTATGGCTCATGGTTTTGATGCCATTCAGCTCAATATTATTTTGAAGATTGCTGTTTTTATCTTTTTGGCACCATTTATAGGGATGGTTGTTGCTTTTGGATTTACGTTGCTTGTCCTTCACATTTGTCGTCGTGCACATCCGAATACGGCTGAGATGTGGTTTAAGAAATTGCAGCTTGTTTCTTCGGCTTTGTTCAGTATAGGGCATGGACTGAATGATTCCCAGAAGGTAATGGGTATTATTGCTGCTGCCCTGATCGCTGCTCATTCGGAAGGGTTAAGAATGGGAATAAATAGTATCAATGATTTGCCGGATTGGGTGGCATTTTCTTGTTTTACTGCCATTTCTTTAGGAACGATGTCAGGCGGATGGAAGATTGTGAAAACCATGGGAACTAAGATTACCAAAGTAACTCCTTTGGAGGGAGTTGTTGCGGAAACTGCTGGCGCATTTACATTGTATCTGACAGAATATTTGAAAATACCTGTAAGTACAACCCACACCATTACAGGAGCTATTATCGGAGTGGGTGCTACTAAGCGTCTTTCAGCCGTCCGATGGGGAATAACAAGAAGCCTGATGACGGCTTGGGTGTTGACTATTCCTGTCAGTGGAATATTGGCCGCTGTTATTTACGGAGTGGTTACTCTTTTTTAGAATGACCGGATTGTAGGCTGTTCTAGAAAATAAAGATCTGTCGTGACCGAGGTGACTGGGAAGTTACCTCGGTTTTGTATACATACCCATTTGTAGGTAAAAAGTGGATGAAACTAATAATAAATATAAAATGTTATTGTGAGTTTGTTATTTGTTTCTATTTTTGTAGTGGTCTTACTGAACACAAAAATGAGAGAAAACGCAAAAGGCAGGATTTTTATAGCATGGCTGTTGTTAATGACGCTTATGCCATTTTTCATGGTGAAGACTTTTCACCACCATGAAGAAGATGCCGTTTGCCATTCTGATAGTGGGAATTCTCATGATTCCTCTCATCAGTGTCCCGTGTGCAATTTCACACTTTCACCTTTTACACAAGTTGAAACATTACAACTTCATATTGTTCTTCCGGTTTTTGATTATCAGCCGAAAATAACAGTGGATAAGGTTTGCCAGGTTAAATCTTATCCTTATTATCTGCGTGCACCTCCCGTTTGCTGATTCACATAGTATCTTTTATTTATTCACAACATCAAATGATTGTAATTTATGCGTATCAGATATGTTTCGGGTACGCTGGGAATGTTTTTTACCTTGTTTTCAAATGCACAGGTAGTTTCTGATACGATTAAAAGTGTGGATTTATCCGAAGTGGTGGTGACTGGATCTTACCGACATGCTCAGGAGAAAAAGACTACCCTGACACTCGAGTTGTTTCAGAAAGATTATTTGAACCGGCATTTTACCGGTAATTTGGTACAGACTTTGAAAAATGTTCCCGGTGTACACTCGATGGATATTGGTGCGGGATTCTCCAAACCTATGATTCGTGGTTTGGGATTCAACCGTATTGCCGTATCCGAAAATGGAATAAAACAAGAGGGGCAACAATGGGGGGCCGACCATGGACTGGAAATTGATGCTTTTAATGTAGACGAGGTACGGATTCTGAAAGGTCCGTCTTCACTGCTCTACGGCAGTGATGCGATGGGAGGTGTCATCGAAATCCTTCCTTTGCTTCCACAAAAAGAGAACCGATTTTTTGGTGAGGCTGCCTTATTGGGAAAATCAGTGAACGGCACTGTGGGCGGTTCACTGATGCTAGGTATTGAGAAGAATGCATGGCTGGTCAGAGTACGTTTTTCAGAACAGCACTATGGAGATTATCATGTACCGGTCGATACCATTGTATATCTTACCCAGTTGGTGCCTGTTTACGGTCGTAAGCTGAAAAACACCGCTGGGTTCGAGCGCAATGTTTCTGTCATGGGAGATTATAGAAAGAAGTTTTATCAGATGAATATTGCTGTGAGCAATGTTTATCAGAAGATGGGCTTCTTTCTCGGTGCTCATGGCATTCCTGATATTTCCCGTTTGGAGGATGATGAGAACAGCCGTAATATTGAATTGCCTTATAGCAAAGTGAACCATCTTAAAGTAACCACGCATCAACAGTATCTTTGGAATGGGATACAACTTTCAGGTGATTTCGGCTATCAGTTCAATCATCGGGAGGAATGGAGTGCTTTCCATACCCATTATGACACTCAGATGATGCCTGCAAAGGATCCGGATAGGGAACTGGTGTTCAAACTGCATACATTCAGCTCCTCTCTGAAGCTGCGGTTGTCCAGCTCTTCTTCCTGGGAGCATATGGCAGGGTGGAATATGCAGATACAGAAAAATGCGATTGGCGGATATTCTTTTCTGCTACCGGAATACAAGCGTTTTACTACCGGAGCTTTTTGGCTGACGACTTTCCGATTGGATAATCAGTTGTCTGTAACTGGTGGGATACGTTATGATCGGGGAAGGATTGATATAGCGGCATTCGAAGATCCTTATTTGGTGGAGTATCTGCACAGACAGGGATATGAAGAAGAGGTAATACAGGCATATCGTTGGCGAAGTTATCCGGTGGACAGGGCTTATGGTAATTATTCCTGTTCGGCGGGAGTAGTGTGGACACCCGCTGCCGGTCATCTTCTGAAGATGAATGTGGGACGTAGCTTCCGTTTGCCGGGAGTCAATGAATTAGCATCCAACGGAGTGCATCACGGAACTTTCCGTCATGAAAAAGGGGATGCCACTCTTTCTTCGGAACAAGGATGGCAGATTGATGCTTCCTATACCTTGCTTATAAAAAAATGGAACTGGTTGTTTCATCTTTTGCCAGTTGGTTTGATAATTATATTTATTTGCGCCCTATGGGAGAATGGTCTGTATTGCCCCATGCTGGACAGATTTATCAATATAGTGGCGCACGTGCTTTGTTCATGGGTGGTGAGATAAATTTCAATATGGATTTTCTACGCCATTTTAATTATCGTTTAGTCGGTGAGTATGTCTATACTTATAATCGTGACGAACATACGGCTTTAAGTTTTTCACCTCCTGTATCCATGCGTAATATTCTGACATGGAATAAAAAGGATTTTCAGTTGTATGCTGAACTTCAAAGTATAGCTTCGCAGACCGTATAGCGAGGAATGAAGACCGCACACCCGGAGCTTGTTTGATTCATCTGGGTGGAAGTATTCATATACCTATGGCCAAGGCGGATATTGAAATATCTTTGGGCATTCGTAATTTGTCGGATGTGAAATATTACAATCATTTGAGTTTTTATAGGAAAGTGGAAATCCTGAACCGGGAAGAAGCTTTCAGATTTCGATTAAAGTACCATTAAACAATTATTAAAATGAAAACAAAATTTTATTTTCTTGTAATCAGCTTTTTGGCTATATGCTCTGTTTGTCTGCCTGCGTGTGATAATGATGAAAAAGGGGATGTAACAAAGCCCGTGATCGATTTGATAGAACCCGAAGAGGGAGCGGTGTTGAAAATTGGTAATGGGAAAGGGGTACATTTTGAAATGAATCTGTCAGATGATGTGATGTTGAGATCGTATAAAATCAATATTCATAATAATTTTGACCACCACGGACATGATTCCCGGGCAGCCGGAGAGAAAAACACAGCTTTTACTTTTGACAAGGTATATGATGTTTCCGGTTTGAAGAATACAAAAGTACATCATCATGATATTGTTATTCCGGCCGATGCTGCTCCCGGAGATTATCATCTGATGGTATGGTGTACCGATGCGGCGGGCAATCAGACAGAAGTGGCTCGTAATATTGTCTTGAGTGCGGATGGAGGTACTGAAACGGAACATGATCATGAGTGATTTTTTGTATTAATCGTATTGTGTGTATTAATTGTCTGGTGGCGGTCGATGTGAATCGGCCGTCACTTTATTTTGTTAGATGTCGCCAAAGAATAATTTTCTTCCAGGAGGTAATAATCCGTTTGTAAATAGAATATTTGTTCTATAAATAGTGATAATTGTAGCTCTATTTTCTTTATTTTTAGTATATCTTGTTTGATATAACTGCCTTTAATACCTTTGCAACAGGTAAAAACAGAAATATATAACTTTAAAAAGATAAAGATTATGGCTACAAAAAAATTACATTTCGAAACATTACAACTTCACGTAGGACAGGAACAGCCAGACCCGGCTACGGATGCTCGTGCAGTTCCTATTTATCAGACTACATCTTATGTATTTCATAACTCGGCACATGCAGCCGCACGTTTTGGTTTACAAGATCCGGGTAATATTTATGGGCGTCTGACTAATTCCACACAAGGTGTTTTTGAACAACGTGTGGCTGCATTGGAAGGGGGAGTGGCAGGACTTGCGGTAGCTTCCGGGGCTGCTGCCATTACTTATGCGTTTCAGAACATTACTCGTGCAGGTGATCATGTTGTAGCTGCAAAGACTATTTACGGAGGTACTTATAACCTGCTGGCGCATACGTTGCCGACTTATGGTGTGACTGCTACATTTGTGGACCCTGGTGATCTTTCTAATTTTGAGAAAGCTATTCAGGAGAATACAAAGGCGGTGTTTATCGAGACTTTGGGGAATCCTAATTCGAATATTATAGATATAGAGCTGTGGCGGAAATAGCACATCGCCATCACATACCTTTGATTATTGATAACACTTTTGGTACTCCTTATCTGATTCGTCCCATCGAGCACGGAGCAGATATTGTGGTACATTCCGCTACAAAATTTATTGGTGGCCATGGAACTTCACTGGGTGGCGTGATTGTTGATTCAGGTAAATTTGACTGGGTGGCATCAGGTAAATTCCCTCAACTGACAGAATCGGATCCTTGCTATCATGGGGTGCGTTTTGTAGAGGCGGCAGGTCCGGCTGCTTATGCTGTCCGTATTCGTGCTATTTTATTGCGTGATACCGGTGCAACTATCAGTCCGTTTAATGCTTTTATTCTGTTGCAGGGATTGGAGACACTTTCATTGCGTGTGGAACGTCATGTAGAGAATGCGTTGAAAGTGGTGGAGCATTTGAAAAATCATCCGAAGATCAAGAAAGTAAATCACCCTTCCTTGCCGGAACATCCTGACCATGCTCTGTATCAGCGTTATTTCCCCAATGGAGCTAGTTCTATTTTCACTATCGAAGTGAAAGGTGGTCAGGAAGAAGCACATCGTTTCATCGATAGTTTGGAAATCTTTTCTTTATTGGCCAATGTCGCCGATGTGAAGTCATTGGTTATCCATCCTGCCAGTACCACTCACTCCCAGTTGAATGCGGAAGAATTGGCGGAACAGGGTATTTATCCGGGGACAGTGCGTTTATCAATAGGTACGGAACATATAGATGATTTGCTGGCCGATTTGGATCAGGCATTAGCTGGAATTTAATAAGATATATTAATAGAATAAGGAATATTACTACAATATAAAATCAATATATGGATAAGAAGTGTATGCCGGAGGTTTGTGTAAAGATACATTATACATGCTTCTGGCATTACTTTATTTTTACTGATAAAAAAGGATAGATCATTAATCCAAATAGGATTCTTTTTTGTTATTAAAAAAAGAATTTTTGCGGAAGTGGGGTTTCAAAGGCTTAATTTAAGAGTTTATGGATACCGTTTCTTTAACTTAAATACAATGGTTATGAATCTAGTCCTTGCTATTATTCCGGTATTGCTATTAATTATCCTGATGGCGTTTTTTAAAATGTCCGGTGACAAAAGTAGTGTGATTTCCCTTGTCGTTACTATGCTGATTGCTTTTTTCGGCTTTCATTTTCCGGTAAACGATTTGCTGTCTTCTTTTCTGTATGGTGCATTGAAAGCTGTTTCTCCTATTCTGATTATTATTTTGATGGCGATATTCAGCTATAATGTTTTATTGAAGACTGAAAAAATGGAGATTATCAAGCAACAGTTTTCTTCTATTTCTACCGATAAAAGTATTCAGGTATTGCTGTTGACATGGGGATTTGGCGGCTTGCTTGAAGCTATGGCAGGATTTGGTACGGCAGTGGCTATACCGGCGGCGATTCTTGTCAGTCTCGGATTCAAACCGGTCTTTTCGGCAACAGTCAGTTTGATTGCCAATAGTGTGGCTACTGCTTTTGGGGCTATTGGTACACCGGTCTTGGTATTGGCGAAAGAAACGAATCTGGATGTATTGGTGCTAAGCGCCAATGTCGTGTTGCAGCTTTCGGTACTGATGTTTCTCATTCCTTTCGTATTGCTGTTCCTGACCGATTCGAAATTAAAATCCTTACCTAAAAATATTTTCCTGTCTTTGTTGGTCGGTGGTGTCTCATTAGGCAGCCAGTATATTGCCGCCCGCTATATGGGGGCGGAGTCTCCGGCTATTATTGGAAGTATTTTATCTATCATTGTTATTGTAGCCTATGGCAAACTGACTGCTTCTAAAGAGGAAAAAGCAAGGAAAAGCACATTGAAAGGGCTAGAGGTACTGAACGCGTGGAGTATCTATCTTCTTATCTTGTTCTTGATTGTTCTGACTAGTCCGTTGTTTCCCGGTTTACGTACAACACTTGAAAATAATTGGGTGACCCGTATCAGTCTTCCGATTAATGATTCAACTATGAATTATACGGTTTCTTGGCTGACCCATGCGGGAGTTTTACTTTTTGTAGGCACGTTTGTCGGCGGGCTGATACAGGGAGCCAAGATATGGGAGCTGTTTGCTGTACTCTGGAATACGGTAAAGCAGTTAAAGAAAACTTTTATCACGGTAATTTGTCTGGTGAGTTTGTCCACTATCATGGATACGGCAGGTATGATTTCAGTTATAGCCACTGCTTTGGCAGTTGCTACAGGAAGTCTTTATCCGTTGTTTGCCCCTGTTATAGGTTGCCTGGGTACCTTTATTACGGGCAGTGACACTTCTTCAAATATTTTGTTCGGCAAATTACAGGCTAATGTGGCCGGGCATATTCAAGTAAGTCCCGACTGGTTGTCGGCAGCCAATACGGTGGGGGCGACAGGTGGAAAAATAATTTCTCCGCAAAGTATCGCTATTGCCACTTCTGCCGGAAACCAACAGGGAAAAGAAGGAGAAATCCTAAAATCCGCCATTCCATATGCATTGGCGTATGTGTTGATAACCGGAGTGATTGTTTATATTTTCAGCTGATAATCGTTTGTAAATTCAAGAGGGCGTTTTAATATTGCCTGTTATGGATTGAAATACCCTGTAAACGAGGATCAACTGTTGAAAAATCGTAAAAAAAGAGATGGATAGGAGATTTATTGCCAAAAAAGAATTTAATTTGAACCGTTTTATAATTTATAAAAAAAAGAACATGAACGAATTAATTGCTAAAATCAAAGAATTGAACGAAGCTTTTATGTCTGATGCAGCATTGCAGATTGAAAAAGGTAACAAAGCTGCAGGAACACGCGCACGTAAAGCATCATTGGAATTGGAAAAACTGATGAAAGAATTTAGAAAAGCATCTTTGGAAGCTTCTAAATAATCCTTCATTCGTCTTTTAAAGATTTTTATAAGCCATCCTTCGGGGTGGCTTTCTTATTTTCTACCAGGTTTTGCTTTTATTTCGGGGGATAATTGATATTTTGTATTTTATTGGTGGTGGTTAACCTAAAGGAGAAGGGATGTTTATGAAGAATATGTGTCTATTGCCTGTATGGGCGGTTTTATTGATTATAGCAGGGACTTTCTTTTCTTGTGAAAAGAAGAAGGATATGGCTATATACCGTCAGGCGGATTCTTTGAACTTGCTTTCTTATCGTATGCGCTATAAAAATTTGGACACAGCGTGTAAAGCGGCGCATGACGCCTACAAACTGGCGGATGGATTCCCCTCCCTGCGTGCCGGGGCATTGAATAATCAGGTTTCTGCGCCTTTATCCACATGGACTTTGAAAAAGCCGAAGATCTTTTTCTTCGCGTATATGAGGAATCAAACAATGAATTGGAATGTTTGATAGCAGATATCGGTATGATGAAAATTTGTCAGCGTACCGCCATGAACAAGGAGTTCTATGATTATCGTAACAGTGCGTTACGGCGTATGAAGCGTATCAGTGATGACCGTTCTGCTATAACCGATCCCGGAGAGCTGGAGCGGCTTAATTATGCCCGTTCCGAGTTTTTCATTGCTTCTGCCATCTATTACTATTATTTGCAGCAGGAACAGCAGTCTTTGGAGGCGATTAATGAAATAAAAGTAGACGAGGCGCTGGAAAGTGATACTGCCCAATTGCTCTATTATTATTATATGAAAGGGTCTGGCGGTATGTATGAAGCGGATACACCGCAGGATGTGGTATTGGGTGAGTTTAACTATCTGATAGAATGTCTGGGTATCAGCAGGGAATACGGGTATGTCTATTTCGAGGCGAATGCATCTCAGGCAATGGCAGAATTGCTGAAAGAGAGGAAAAATTTCGATTTGATAATGGAAAGGCGTCCCAATGTGATGCGTGCCATCAATAGCGAGGACTTGTCGTGGGAGGAATTGACCATGCGTTTTGCCTGGCAGGCTTTGGATTTGTTCAAAAAATATGGAGATTTGTATCAGATTTCGGGTACATACCGCACTTTGGCGTCGTGCAGCAACGAGCAAGGCAGGTATGAAGACGCGCTGCATTACTTGTCGGAAGCATTGGGGTACGTCAATCGGCATCACGAGAAATATTACCATTGTACGGATACCATGGACAGGCTACGTCCGTATGTTCCCATGGCTACCACTTCCATTGAACTGGAATGGATTAATGACGATGGTATAAAAAGTGTTCCCGAATGGATTGCCCGTTTCCGTGAACAATTGAGTGTAACATATGCAGCGTTAGGAATGAAACCCCAGTCGGATTATAATCGTAATATTTATCTGGATATTTTGGACTACACCCGCCAGGACAAAGAATTGGAGAGTCGTTATAATGCGTTGGAGAAGGAATCGGAAGCCTTGAACGGACTTCTGGTGGTAGTGGTGATTGGTATCGTTGTCCTTATCATTCTATTTTGGATATTGAATAAAAGATGGCGTGTGCGGAATGCTCTTTATATTGATAAGTTGAAACGTACTTTGGAAATATGCCGTAAGATAACGGCTTCCGTACATTGATGCGGGGGAGATAGAGGATGTGACAAAAGCGGTAGTTGCCTCGGTGAAAGAGGATATCCTTTCGTTGGTGGGAGCGACGGACTTCCGTATTGTGGCTGAAAATGGAGAGGGGAATGAGGTGCCGGGGCAAGGGATTTGTACAAGTTTTATCTTGAATATTCCGGGCAGGGAACAACCTTTGGGCGAGGTGCACCTGTATTCGGAGCACAAAATGAAGAAAGATGATAAAGCACTGATGAGGGTCATTACACCTTACATTTCGTGGACACTGGAGAATGGACTGGCTTTTATTTCGTTGGGCGATGAACGGAAACGGCTGGAAAAGGAGCAATATGTCCATGAACAGCATTTGGCGGAGAATAAACGGCAGAATCTGGTGAAGAAAGCCTGTCTGTTTATTGTCACAGGCATTATGCCTTATATAGACCGAATCATGAATGAAGTGCATAAACTAACCGCACACAACTACATTCAGAACGAAGAAATAAAAGAAAGCAAATACCGTTATATCGACGAACTGATTACCCGTATCAATGAGTATAATGATATTTTGGCCTTATGGATTAAGATGCGGCAGGGGACACTGAGTTTGAATATAGAGAATTTTGAGTTGAATTCCCTTTTTGATGTACTGGTAAAAGGGCGTAAGACTTTCGAGATGAAACAACAGACTCTGACCATAGAGCCGACTGCCGCCATTGTGAAAGCGGATAAGGCTCTGACGCTTTTCATGATAAATACATTGACGGAAAACGCCCGTAAATATACGCAGCCGGGAGGAAATGTTTCTGTTTATGCGCAGGAAACGGAATCTTACGTGGAGATTTCGGTGAAAGATGACGGTCCGGGACTTTCACAGGAAGATGTGGAGCGTATTCTGAGTGAGAAAGTTTATGATTCGGGTAAAATCGGATTGCAGACCAGCGAAAATGTCAGCGAATTGCAGAAGAATAAAGGTCACGGTTTCGGTTTGATGAATTGCAAAGGCATTATTGATAAATATAAGAAGACCAATGAGATATTCCGGGTCTGCCTGTTCCGGATAGAAAGTGAATTGGGGAAAGGCAGCCGTTTCTATTTCCGTTTGCCCAAAGGAGTGCGCAAAACGTTGATGTTGGTGTTGGTCGCTTTTCTTCCTGTCCTGGCAGGATGTAATGAGGGGAGGGAGAAAGATGGGAAAGCTGAACAGCTCACTGTCAATGATTCCATTCAGCGATATGATAAATTATTGGCTGTTGCGAATGAATATGCATACGATGTTTACAATTGTAACATTGATGGATTATATCAACAGGCATTGTGTTATGCGGACAGTGCTCTATATTGTTTGAATAAGCATTATATTATGTATTCGGGCAGCAAAGGGCCTTTGTTGGAATTGGAAGGAGAGGGGGTAGCAGCGGATTTAGATTGGTTCAACCGGCATTTTGATACCGATTACTATGCCTTGCTGGATGTTCGCAACGAGGCAGCAGTCGCCTTTTTGGCTTTAGGTAATCTGGAGGCTTATCGTTATAACAATAATGCTTATACGGCGCTGTACAAACAGATCAGTGAGGACACCTCATTGGAGCAATATTGCCGCCAGATGCAGCTTTCTGCCAATAATAAGACGGTGGCTATCATTCTTTGTGTGGTTATTTTGTTGGTATTGCTGGTGGGATATTATATTCTGTATTTCCGCCACCGTTTGATTTATCGTTATAACTTGGAACAGGTGTTGGAAATCAACAAGCAGGTGTTTTCGGCCTCTTTGCTTGACGGAAGAGCCGACCGGGATATTGCTGCAAGTCTGGTCAAGGATATGTTTGAAACGGTAAATGAGTTGCTGCCCGTTGATGTGTTGGGCGTAGCGGTTTATAGTGAAGACAACCACAGCTTGAATTATGCTTTTTCACCGGTGGAGGATGAGAATGAAGAAATGCGTGAGATGATGGCTCGTAGTTTTGACGCGAAGACACCTTATTGGCGTGAGAAAGATAGGGTAAAATGTTTGCCCTTGTGGGTGGAAGCAGGTAACGAGAATCGTTGCACGGGTGTGCTGGCATTGAAAATCGCTTTGCCTGTGGAGCGTGAGGACGACCGCTTGATGCTGGAGCTTGTGGCCGGATATGTAGCCATCATTGTATATAATGCAGTGGTACTGATGGCGCAGAAATATCGGGATATAGAAAGTGCGCAGGATGATGCGCGCCGAGCCATACGGGAGGAAAACCAGTTGCATGTGCAAAATCTGGTATTGGACAATTGCTTGTCAACCATTAAGCATGAGACAATCTATTATCCTAACCGGATAAAACAGATTATCGACAGGTTGAACACCCGTCAGGCTGGAGAAAACGAAGCTGTGCAAGTAGAAACGATTGGTGAGTTGATCAGTTATTATAAGGATATATTTACTTTGCTGAGTTCATGCGCCGCACGTCAGTTGGAAGAAATTACTTTCCGCAGAGGTGTTGTGAAAGCCGGCGAACTGGCCGATTATGCGGTACGGTATATAAAACGTGCTGGAAAACGTATGCCGCATCGGGTAGAACTGAGGACGGAGGTGGAACATGTTTCCGTATTGGGAGATGTCATTCAGCTGAAGTTTATGTTGGAGAATTTAATAGATGAAGCGCTATCATACGAGGTGGATGGTATTTTGGAATTGTGTATTTATAAGGATAAGGATTTTGTGCGGTTTGATTTCCGCGATACGCGTCGCGAAAAGTCGCAGGAGGAGTTGAACTTGTTGTTCTACCGCATCTGTCTCGTATGAAGCAGGGGCAGGAAGGAGTTCTGACCGGTACGGAATACCTTATTTGTAAGCAGGTGATTCGTGACCATGATGAATTTGCCGGAAGACGCGGTTGCCGTATCAATGCGCAGCCTGCCGCTGAAGGAGGGTTCACCGTATGGTTCACCCTGCCTGCCCGTTGAATGTAGAATGTAAAAAACAATGCATATTATGGAGAATAATAGATTTAAAGTCATCATTGTAGAGGATGTCAAACTGGAATTAAAAGGAACGGAAGAGATATTCAGACACGAAATTCCGAATGCGGAAGTCATCGGAACGGCTATGACTGAGAATGAGTTTTGGGAATTGCTGAAAGTGCAGTTGCCCGATATGGTTTTATTGGACTTGGGCTTGGGGGGATCGACTACCATCGGTGTGGAAATCTGTTCTTCTTTACGGAAGAACTATCCGGATATGAAGGTGCTGATTTTTACTGGTGAGGTATTGAACGAAAAGTTATGGGTGGATGCGCTGAATGCGGGTGCGGATGGTATAATCCTGAAGACGGGAGAGTTGCTGACTGCCACAGATGTACAGGCGGTGATGGATGGCAAGAAACTGGTTTTCAATTATCCCATTCTGGAGAAAATAGTGGCACGTTTCAAGCAGTCGGTGGCTCAGGAACAGCGCAGGCAGGAAGCTGTCATTAATTATGATATTGATGAATATGATGAGCGTTTGCTTCGCCATCTGGCCTTGGGGTATACCAAAGAAATGATTACTAATCTGAAAGGGATGCCTTTCGGGGTCAAATCCATAGAGAAGCGTCAGAATGAATTGATAAACCGTTTGTTCACATTGGATGAAAGAAGTGGTGTCAATGCCTGTCGATTGGTGACCCGTGCTTTCGAGTTGCGGATTCTTGACATTGATAATTTGGAACCGGATGAAGAGTAAATATTATTTTCCTCATACCGCTACTGTGTTTTTTCTGCTGACGGTAGCTGTAGCCTTGTTCTCATGGATAGGAAGTATTTATGGGCTGGGGAAGGTGCAAAGCCTGCTCAGTCCCGAAGGAATCCGGTGGGAATTGAGGCATGCTATGGGGAATTTTGTCCAGACACCGGCATTGGGCATAGTAATGATGCTTTTTTAGGGTTCGGCATTACGGTTCATTCCGGGGTATGGGGTACGTTGGGGAGGATAGTGAAAAGAGGAAAGCCCATTTCCCGTAAGGAAAAACGTGCGTTGATATTGGCAGGTTGTATACTGCTTGTTTATATCATAATGATTATTTGCACCACTTTTGCTCCATGGACTATGTTGCGTAGCGTGACGGGATCTCTCACGAACTCTCCGTTTCAAAAAGGGATTTATTATCTCATTTCGTTTGGTGTGGGATTGTCGGGTATGGCTTTCGGTTATGCATCGGGACGTTTTCGGGATGATAAGGATATAATAAAAGGTATGTCCTGTCTCTTTTCTCGTTTTGCCGATTACTTTGTGGCGCTTTTTTTTATAGTTCAGTTCTTTTCTTCATTGATGTATACGAATTTGGTGGAATGGGTTGGAATAGAGTCATATATAGTGTCTTACGCTTTCCATATTTGTTGCTATTTACCTTTTGCTTGGATGCTGAATAGAAAAAAAATAGATTGTTAATGCAAAAAAGTTGCGGATTCTTTTGGTAATTTCAATAAAAACCGTACCTTTGCACTCGCAATTAAGGATGGTTCCGTAGCTCAGCTGGATAGAGCAACGCCCTTCTAAGGCGTGGGTCTTGCGTTCGAATCGCAACGGAATCACATAAAAGCTGTATCTTCTGAGGGTACAGCTTTTTTTATGGAAATATTTAAAAAGGATTTATCTATAAGCGGGGCTATGGAAAAGATCTTGTCCATATCTATAAACCTTTCCCGTTGGATAGTTAAGGGTTTTCTTCCTGTTTGTTCTATCTCCGCAAGCCTTTGGAGTTAACTCCATAGCCTTGGGAGATAACTCCAAAGCTTATGGAGATAACTCCAAAGGCTATGGAGATAGAATACATCCGTATAAAAAGGTTTAACCTGGAAAGAGAAAAGGCTTATGCAACAGGAACAGATGCAATACATTGTTGTTTAATTCCGCTGGCGGGCTATTACTTTTTCTCAGTTTCTCCGCCCTTTGGGCTTCATGGCAGCGGAAAGATTGAACCGGTTAAAAAGTCATGTTAACCCTTTTTGTACGCGTAACTTCCATGTATGCAGGCGAGGGGATGGATAACCATCATTTTACTGAGGTGCATGATATTTATGTAAAGGATTTGAAATGCAAAAAGGTGAATGTAGCTGCATTGGTGCTTCAAGGTACAGAGGAGAAGCCTATTTATAACGTGACTTTTGATAACGTGGATGTGGATAAAGCAGGGATAAGTCTTGGTTTCTCGAATACGAAGACAATTGGGGTTTCTAATTGTAATTTGGGAGGTTATGTTGGGGTGCCGTCTACAGCCAGTGCGAAAGATGGTATATTCGATAAATAGATTTGTTTGACTTCTTGGTTTACTTCGCCGATTCCTTGAAAGAGTCTTGTTACGCTGGAATGACAGAGTAAAAGGAAAGCAGGAAACCGTTTCCGGACAGGCTGGGGGAGGATTTTTCATCCCTCAGCTAAACAAATGTTTTTATAGATGGTTCTATAAGTAAAAAGACGATAATTATGAGTACAAACGAATTTGCCCGAATTTTATTGACTTGTATTAAGAGTTTTCTATCATGGATAGGCATCCCGCGCGATAGGTTGAATGAACTGGATGAGATTATTTTCTTGATCCTGATTGTGGTTATTGCTTTTGCTGTAGGAGCTGTTTTTCATTATTTATCTGTGCGTTTCACACGGAAGGTGTTGAAATATAAAAATATCAGTTTTTTAAGTTCGTTGATAGAATACAATGCCTTGCGGAAAATGTCTGCGGTCATTCCGCCGCTTATTATATCCGCTTTGTTGCCGTTTGCGTTCGACTATCGTTCTACTTGGTTTACTGTCAGTGAAAAAATCACTTGGATTTATTTCTTTATCGCTTTGTTGTTTTCGGTCAATGCCGTGTTAAACTCGGTAGGTAATGTGCTGATGAACAAGGAGCAGTTACAGAATCGTCCGATGAAAGGTTTCATACAGATCTTTCAAGTGATTTTTTCGTGTGTTGCCATCATTGTCATCATTTCCATATTGATTAATAAGTCGCCTCTCAACCTGATTACCGGACTGGGTGCTTTTGCTGCCGTACTGATGTTGATTTTCAAAGATACCATCCTTGGCTTTGTGGCGGGGGTACTGCTTTCCGAGAATGATATGGTGCATATCGGCGATTGGATTGAGATGCCGCAGAATAATGTGAATGGGGTGGTGATGGATATCACTCTGAACATTGTGAAGGTTCAGAATTTCGATAATACGATTGTCACTATACCTCCTTATTCATTAGTCTCCGGTTCATTTATCAATTGGCGTGGAATGACTGAATCGGGCGGGCGGCGTATTATGCGCGAGTATGCATTGAAACTGGATTACATACAACCCTGTACTCCTGAATTTTTGGAGAAAATGAAGAAGTTTGATGCTGATTTGGCCGACTTTATCACAGAAAAGCAGAAACAGGCGGCTGAAGGAAAAGTAGCGAATACTGACAATCCGGCCGGATTGGTAAATGGAACCATCGATACGAATGTAGGCTGCTTCGTGCTTATATGACTCTCTATCTGAAGCGCCATCCTTTTATCAGTAAGGACCTGTTGCTGATGGTGCGCACATTGGCTCCTACGGAGAATGGCCTGCCCGTACAAATTTATTGTTTCTCGTCCAATAAGAACTGGCCTAGTTATGAATCTATCCAAGCGGAAATCATGGAACATTTTGTTTCTGTTCTTCCCGAGTTTGGATTGTATCCGTTCCAGAATCCTACTGCCAGAGATTATGTAATCAGTGGTTTGATAGAGTCTGGCAAGGACCTTTCTACTGTAGACGGAATTCCTTGGCATTCGGTCTTGCCAAAGGAAGAAAAGGTATAGTTAGGGATTTAAACATTTATTAATGACTTGCGGTTGAACAATTCTTGTTGCCGCCGTGTTATATAAATGTGTTTTTCATAGTATTAGATTAAAGGTTGAAGATTGCAATCGGCTTGAGAGAAGTAGTTGCATCTGAAGTAGAAGCGTCTACTATAAAAAATATAGAAAGGTTGTTCCTTACGGGACAGCCTTTTTGTTTTGTTAAAAGAAACCATTCACTTTAACTTGAAATGTTAAAGGAGTTGTTGCTTTTATTAAACAATACTATAATTTCTTCTTAACGCTTCTTTAAATTTGCAGATAGCAGGAAAGTGTGTATATTTGCATGTGTGTTTTTCATAGTATTAGATTTAAGGTTAACAAAAGGTTGGAGCAAGGCGTTGCTCCTTTTTTTATGGAGTAACGTGAGGAGTACATCTGCTGTCCGGTTCCGATATCCGATACAGAACCACAGAGAAGAATCCGTGCAATGTATTCCTCTCCGTGACTGTGTAACTTAATTCTGCATTTTTAATGCAAGAGGCAGGCTGAATTAAATAATCTCGATGCCTTGCTTCCGGCATAACTCCAATCCCACATCCTTTAACTTGAATTTCTGTATCTTTCCGCTGCCCGTCATGGGGAACTCATCAACAAAGAAGATATATTTAGGAATTTTGTAACGGGCTATCTTGCCGTCGCAAAAGTCACGTATATCGAATTCGTTCATTTCCACCCCTTCGTGCAAGATAATGAATGCGCCTACCGCTTCTCCGTATTTCTTGGAGGGGATACCGGCTACCTGTACATCTTTTATTCCTTCCATCTGATACAGGAACTCTTCTATTTCCCGTGGATAGATATTCTCTCCGCCACGGATAATCATGTCTTTTATCCGTCCTGTGATACGATAATTACCTTCTTCGTCTTTCACTCCCAGATCTCCTGAGTGGAGAAAGCCGTTCCGGTCTATCACTTCGGCGGTTGCTTCGGGGTTTTTGTAATACCCTTCATGGTGTTATACCCTTTGTTGCACATCTCGCCTTGTACGCCTATGGGACATTCCTCGCCAGTTTCCGGATCGATCACTTTTACTTCCGTAAACTCGAAATCACGGCCCACCGTGTTGCAGCGTACATCAAACGAATCGTCGATGCGGGAGGCTGTCATGCCGGGAGAAGCTTCTGTAAGCCCGTATACACTGGTGACCTTCATAAACATTTTCTCTTCCACACGTTTCATCAGTTCCACCGGACAGAGTGAGCCTGCCATAATGCCGGTGCGCAGACTGGACATATCGAACATATCAAACATGGGATGGTTCAGCTCGGCAATGAACATGGTAGGAACCCCGTACAAGGCCGTGCAGCGTTCCTTGTGGACGGAGGCAAGTACCAGCAGCGGGTCAAAACGTTCCACCATCACCTGCGTGCATCCGTGTGTAAGGCAGTTCATGGTGGCTAATACCACTCCGAAGCAATGGAACAGGGGTACACAGACACATAGTTTGTCATCGGAAGTGAATTTCATGTGCTCACCCGTCAGGAAACCGTTGTTGCTGATGTTGTAATGGGTGAGCATGACTCCTTTGGGGAAACCGGTTGTGCCGAAGTGTACTGCATGTTCACCGTGTCGTGGCAGTTCACCTTCGCTTTTGCTTCCAGCAGCTCGTCATCGTCTATGTTGCATCCCAGAAGCAGAATTTCGGCGGTGTTGTACATACCCCGGTATTTTTCGGGGCCGATGTAAATCACGTTCTTCATGCAGGGGAAACGTTTGCTCTTCAGATATCCGCGCTGGCTGGTCTTTAGTTCGGGCAGCATGGCGTAGACCATATTTACATAGTCGTCATTGCCACGGTCTCCGTTTACGATACACAGCGTGTGCATGTCCGAGTTCTGGCAGAGGTATTCCAGTTCTGCCTGTTTGTAGTTGGTATTTACTGTTACGGCCACGGCGCCGATTTTGGCGCAAGCGTACAGAAAGGTCAGCCAGTCGGGCACATTACCCGCCCAGATTCCTACATGGGTTCCCCGTTTCACGCCGATGGCGAGCAGTCCTTTGGCCATGTGGTCTACACGCTCGTTAAATTGTTTCCAGGTGAAGCGCAGATTGCGGTCGGAATATACGATATATTCTTTATCGGGAGTGGTGAGGGCCAATGTTCAAGCCAGTCACCCAAGGTTCTCGTGCTTAATTCCATCATAAATCAAATAGGAGTATAGATAACAGCCAATATTTTGGCGGCTTGTCCTTGATATCCGTGTACGTGGTGCGGAACGATAGAATCATAATAAATACTGTCTCCGGCTTTAATCAGATGGCATTTTTTACCGTGGCATACTTCGACGGCGCCTTCCATGACATAGATAAACTCTTCACCTTCATGCGAGGAGAGTGAGAAGTGGCTTTCCTCCGTCGGTTCCACGTCTACGATGAATGGTTCCATATGCCTGTCCGCTTTTGATTTTGACAGTGAGTGGTAGCGCATATGTGTACGCAGGTCCATTGCATTGTTCGAGAAACTGATAGTATCCTCACTCTCTTGTTTCCGGCAGATTACTGCTCCTTGTTCTTCCTGGTCGTCCAGAAAAGTGCCCAGACGTACCCCTAACGCGCGGGCTATCTTGATGAGGGGAGCCAATGAAGGAAGATCTACATTATTCTCTATTCGTTCTATTTGTTCTTCGGCAAGGCCAGAGCGTACGGCCAGTTCGGCCACACTGATTTCTTTTGTTTCACGTAGTGATTTTATTTTTTCACCAACAATCTTTGTGCTGTCCATGGTTTGTTTTTAATAAGTTTGCAAAGTATAAAGTGCAAATATATAATAAAAAAGAATTGGGCACTCTGTTTTTGTTCTGAATATGTAAAAAAGGCAGGTTAGCGACGAATTGCCGGTCATTTGTCATTAACCGTCGGTAAGTTTCGAATATTTGTGTTTTTTGTTCTATCTTTGTTCTCGAAACTTAATTAAAGACTAAAACTTATGTTCTCAGGGATTGTAGAAGAATATGCGGAGGTGGTGCGTATTGTAAAGGAGCAGGAAAATCTGCACCTCACCTTGAAATGTTCGTTTGTGGACGAACTGAAAATAGACCAGAGTATCTCTCATAACGGTGTGTGCCTGACTGTAGTCAGTTTACAGGATGGAACGTACACGGTTACCGCCATGAAAGAAACGATAGAGCGTTCCAACATCGGCTTGCTGAAAGTGGGAGATAAAGTGAATGTGGAACGCAGCATGATGATGAACGGGCGGCTGGACGGTCATATTGTGCAAGGACATGTGGATCAGACTGCCGAATGTATGGATATAAAGGATGCTGAAGGGAGCTGGTATTTTACTTTCAGATATGCGTTTGACAAGGAAATGGCAAAGCGCGGCTACATCACGGTGGACAAAGGCTCGGTTACGGTGAATGGTGTGAGTCTGACCGTTTGTAACCCTACGGAGGATACTTTTCAGGTTGCCATCATTCCTTATACTTACGAACATACCAATTTCCATACTTTTAAAGTGGGAAGCATTGTGAATATAGAGTTTGATATCATCGGCAAATATTTAAGCCGCATGATGCAGTTCTCCTGATTCTTTTACCGCAGGTGCACAGATGATTGTTGAAGATGAAAGAAACTTCTTTGTGGAAATCCGGAATTATCCGCATCGGCTTTTGAGCAAAAAAGAATCTGTGCAATCTGTGGTAAAATCGAATATCAGAATTATAAATCTTTCAGCAATATCTTGCTGGTGCTTTTATAATATTCTTCACGGGCATTTGCCAGCGCCTCCCAAGAACTGCTGTATCGCTTTTTGTCTATTTTGAAGGCTTCCGTTCCGGCTATGTCCAGTCTGTTCAGCAGCATAGCCACGTTCATCCGGTTGATATCTACTGACGGCAAATAGCCTATGCTTTCATCGTCACCGTCCATAGCAGTTTCATAAATCATGTGCATGTCCTGTAGTTCATACAGGATTTTCTTGGTGAGCCTTATCGGGATTTTATGTTCGTCGCTGAGTGTCTCGGCGGTATAAGGAGCCTCTTCCGTCTCAAAGCGCTTGCATATCAGAGACATGATGAGGATACACAGAAAGTCGTGATAACGGCGGCTGATATTTGCCGTTTCTTTGCTGAAACTGTAGTTGCGAAGATTCTGTGCCACATAGCAAAGTTCTGCGCCATACAGGCAGATTCCCCATGAAATCTGCGCCCATAACAAGAACATAGGAATGGCGGCGAAGCTACCATAGATTGCATTGTACCTTGATACCCATATCTGACTGCCGATATACAAGTATTGAAAAGCCTGAAAGGCTGTGCCTGCGATGATACCCGGAATGATGGCATACTTCAGTTTCACTTTAGTATTGGGCATAAAGACGAACAGTCCCGTAAACATGGCCCAAGTCAGGATGAAAGGGATCAGGCGTACCAGAAATTTCATCAGGGGTGCCAGTAATACGAAGTCCTCCATGTTTTTCACCATGGTGGACATAAAGATGGTAAGACCGCTGGAAAGTACGATAAGTAGGGGCAGTAAGAGCAGGATGGAGAAATAATCCGTCATTTTGCGATACAGTGTACGGGGCTTCTTCACTTGCCATATATAATTGAAGGTACGTTCTATGTTATAGGTCAGGCTCAGAATGGTCCAGAACAACATCACCAGACCCACTCCGATAAAAAATCCGCTTTTGGCGTGCACCAGATAGGAGTCAATCAGGCCAAGAATGGTTTCGGCAGCCGCACTCTGTCCTTCAAGACCGCTACGGAACTGGGTTTCCAGCAGGTTGGAGAAGCCGAAACCGCGTGCGATGCGAATAAAATGGCCAGAATGGGAATGATAGAAAGCAGGGTGCTGTATGTCAGTGCGGATGCTTTATTCAAAATACGTCCCTGAGTGAATTCACGAACAGAAAGAGTAGCGATTTTTATTGCATTATAGAGTATTCCTCGGGATTTGCTAACCTCGTCTTCTGTCACCCGCCATATATCATCTTTGAGAAACGATTGCAGACCTTTCAGTTTTTCCTTGTTCATGGTACTCATAAGCTCTTCATTAGGATATATGAAAAAAAGCAGCCGGCCTGTAAGCCGGGTTCTGTTCCTCGCCTTGCGGCGAAGTGCCTGCCATTTATCTACGCCTGTTGTCACCAACAGGCTCTAGCGGTCTACCCTCCGACGTGGGGCGAGCAACCCTCATAATGTCGGTTTACATGACCTTACAACTCCTAAGACGTACAGCCCGTCATGTCACCATGCGGCTGGTGGGCTCTTACCCCACCTTCTCACCCTTACCCCGTTTCCCGTAGGAATTGTGGCGGTTGTTTTCTTCTACGTTACTCCACCTTTGCAGATAGCTTTCTGTTAGGAAGTAGGATGCTCTGCGTTGCCCGGACTTTCCTCTTTCGCCTTACGGCGTCAGCGGCAGACCGGCCGGCTGCTTTTAAGTCTACAAAGATAGTGATTTTAGGTTAAACGTAGGATAATAAAGCGGAAAAAAGTAAGAAAATAAATGGAAAAACGAAGAAAGAGCGGAACAGCCCATTACTTTTTCTTGGTATATATAATAATGAGAAGAGAATCGGTGATGATCGGTTCGGCACTCCTGCTTATCGTATAGAAACAACGGTAAAAACAGAAATATAAAAGTAAATGAACAGTGCCGGAAAGAGAAGTGGGTGCAGTTTTCGCTTTCCCTCTCCGGACACGGATTTTAGCGGTAGAATTCCAGTTCGTTTCTCAATGAACGCACTTCCTGTTGCAGAAGTTCTATACGTTCCAGCATGTGGTGGATGGCGTCGATTCCTGCAATATTGATGGACAAGTCATAATATAAATGCGTGTAACGCTCCAGTTCCGCTAGTTGGGATGTGGGGAGGTAGCGTTCCTCGTCAATCACCCGGACTTCGATCAGTCCGTCTTCTTCCAGTTCCATAATGAACGACGGGTCCACATGGCAACGGTCGCAAAAATCGTTGATAATAATTAAATCGGTCTGCATAATCCTTCTCTTTTTTTAATTGCTACTATCTTTTAATTGGCGGAACAGCTCTTTCTGATGTTCGGTCAGGTTGCTAGGAATGGTGACATTATAAGTTACTATCAGATCGCCAAATTTGCCTTCTTCCTTGTAAACAGGAAAGCCTTTGCCTTTCAAACGGACTTTGGTTCCGTTCTGGGTTTCAGGTTTTACTTTCAGTTTTACCTTGCCGTTCAGTGTGTCCACGGTTTCTTCACCACCCAGTACGGCGGTGTAGAGGCTAAGCGGAGCATGGATATATAAATCATTTCCCAAACGTTTGAATACAGGATCGTCTGGAATGACAAAGGTGATGTACAGATCGCCTGCAGGACCACCGTTTACCCCCGGTGCACCATGACCACGCAATTTGATAGTCTGTCCGTTGGCTATACCTGCCGGAACAGTGATACGTATGTTCTTTCCGTTTACATTAAGCACTTGTTTGTGTGTTTCGGCGGCTTCACGCAATGAAAGTTGTAATTCAGCATTATAGTCCTGTCCACGGAATCCGGCGCTTCGTCCGCCGTTTGCACCGCCACGATGCCCGAACAGTTCTTCAAAGAAATCAGAGAAACCACCTGCGCTGCCACCGAAATGTGCACCGGTGAATTCTTCTCCTCCATTGCCGGAATACCAGTAACTGCCGTTACCGTCCGTACCGAATCCGCTTCCGGCTCCGCCAAACCCTCCGAATCCACCAGCACCTCCATATTGTTGCTTTTGTTTTTCAAATTCGTCGGCATGTTTCCAGTGTTCCCCGTATTCGTCGTATTTCTTACGTTTTTCCGGGTCACTCAGTACTTCGTTGGCTTCATTTATCTCCTGAAACTTATCTTTGGCTCCAGGATCATTCGGATTCAAGTCAGGATGGTATTTGCGGGCCAGCTTACGGAAAGCCTTCTTGATATCATCTTGGGTGGCGCTTTTGTCCACTCCCAATACTTTGTAATAGTCTATGTAAGCCATATTATATATTTGTTAAATTTCATCTGCTTTAAGAGAAACAAAATACATGCCAATTGGTTGTGTTCTGTTTTTATTTTATTATCTTTGCAGCGAATTTTTAGAAATTATTCTAAAGGAAATGAGGGGATTGGCAATCATATTCAGGTTTTTTATGCTATTAGTCCTGCTGCTTCCTGTGGTTGCTCTGTGTCCTGTGAAGGCGGAAACGACCTCGGAAGGGCCTATCCTTATTGTCACTTCTTATAATCCCGAAACGCGTAGTATTTCTGACAACCTGTCTGCTTTTATGGATGAATACAGACAGCGTGGCGGCAAGTATACTCCGATCATAGAGAGTATGAACTGCAAGAATTTGTCCGAGGCCTATCTGTGGAAATCGCGTATGGCCTCCATCCTTGGTAAGTATAAGGGGAAAAACCGTCCGTCACTGGTTATATTGTTGGGGCAGGAGGCATGGTCGGCTTATATCTCACAAGACACAGAGATAGCTAAAAAGACTCCGTCTATCTGTGGCATGGTCAGTGTCAACGGACTGGTATTGCCCGATGATAGTATCGACACGCGGGTATGGGAACCTGAAAGTAAGAATATTTATACGGATTTCAGTGATTATAATATTGTTGCCGGTTATGTATATGAATATGATGTCGATAAAAACATAAAGCTGATGCGTCGTTTTTATCCTGATATGCGCCGTGTGGCATTTATATCGGATAATACCTATGGCGGGTTGTCTATGCAAGCCTTGGTTAAAAAGGAGATGAAGAAGTACCCCGATTTAGAAACAATTTGGCTGGACGGCCGTACAGAAACCTTTATGGAAGTGAGTGAAAGGATGCGCAGGTTGCCTCAAAATACGTGTGTGTTATTGGGAACATGGCGTGTAGACTGTACGGAGAGTTATGTTATTGGTAATACGACTTATATGCTGCGCGATGCGAATCCCACCCTGCCTGTGTTTACTATTGCATCTGTGGGGCTGGGACATTGGGCATTGGAGGATATACTCCCGAGTACCATGCGGTAGGAAAGAATATAGGCGCGGTTACTTATGATTTTTTGGATAAAGGGGATAGAGAAGGGGTGGACTTGTTGACTATTCCCGGAAACTATACTTTTGATATAAAGCGTTTGCATGAATTCAAATTGGATTCATTGAATCTTCCTCAGGGAGCGGTGTTGGTGAACAAGACTCCTTCGTTTTATGAGCAGTATAAATATTGGGTCATAGGGGTTGTTTCGGCGTTCATGTTCCTGATAGCCTGTTTCTTGATAGCCATATATTATATTATCCGTATCAACCACTTGAAACATAATCTGGAAGTATCCGGCGAGGAACTGCTGGTAGCCAAGGAGAAAGCGGAGGAATCCAACAGGTTGAAGACGGCTTTTCTGGCCAATATGAGTCACGAAATACGCACTCCCTTGAATGCCATTGTGGGATTTTCCAGCGTGTTGGTCAGTGATGATTCCTCTCTTGCCGAGAAAGAGCAGTATTGTGATATCATTCAGAAGAATTCCGATTTGTTGTTGCACCTCATAAATGATATTCTGGACATCTCGCGCATGGAATCCGGAAGGATAAAATTCGTATGGGAAGAATGTGATGTGGTAGAGTTGTGTCAGACGGCTTTGTCTACAGTGGAGTATGGACGCAAGACCAGTGCTTTGTTTCTGTTTGAAACTCCTGTGCCTTCGCTGGTTGTCAAGACGGATGCCCAGCGTCTGAAGCAGGTGTTGATTAATTTGCTGTCCAATGCCGCAAAATTTACTCCGTCCGGTTCTATCAAACTGACGGTTGCCATAGACAAACAGCATCAGCAGTTGGAATTGTCAGTGTCGGATACCGGTTGCGGTATTCCGCCCGATAAGAGTGAAAAGGTATTTGAACGTTTCGAGAAATTGAATGAATATTCCAAGGTACGGGGCTGGGATTGGCCATTAGCAGGCTGATAATCGAGAATCTGGGAGGTAAGATATGGGTGGACAAGGATTATACCGAAGGCGCCCGGTTTGTATTCACGCATCCTTTGACTAAAAAAGAATAAAGAATAGAGAAATGAAATATAGAATATGTATCAGTGCCCTGCTGTTGTGGGCAGGTATGCAGTTGTCTGCATCCAATAATCAGGAAGAAGTGGTTATCAAGATTATAGAAACCAGTGATGTGCACGGGAATTTCTTTCCGTATAACTTTATCGAACGGAAAGAATGGAGTGGAAGTCTTGCCCGTGTTCATTCCTTTGTGAAAGAACAGCGTGAGAAATATGGGGATAATTGCCTGTTGATGGATAATGGGGATATCCTGCAAGGTCAGCCTACAGCTTACTATTATAATTTTATGGATACCGTGTCTACTCATGTTGCGGCGGATATGATGAATTATATGGGATATGTGGTAGGTAATATGGGTAACCATGATGTAGAGACGGGGCATGCGGTGTACGACCGTTGGATAAGACAGTGCGATTTTCCGGTACTGGGGGCTAATATAATAGACAATGCCACTGGAAAACCTTATCTGAAACCCTACGAGGTGTTGGAGCGCGACGGAGTGAGGATAGCGGTTCTGGGTATGATTACTCCGGCCATTCCTTCATGGTTGCCGGAGAAATTATGGAGTGGTCTGCATTTTGAGGAAATGGAGCCCTGCGCACGCAAATGGGTGAAGATTATAAAGGAAAAAGAGAATCCTGATGTCATTGTGGGATTGTTTCATGCCGGAAAGTCGGGCAACGTGTTGGGACAGGTGGTGGAAGATGCCTCTATGGATGTAGCCAAACGGGTTCCGGGCTTTGATGTGGTGCTGATGGGGCACGACCATACTAGGGAATGTGTAAAGGTGCAGAATGTGGCAGGAGACAGTGTGCTGGTCATTGACCCGGCAAACAATGCCAATGTAGTTTCGGATGTGACCCTGACCGTAACAAAGAAAGACGGGAAAGTAGTGGAGAAGTCGGTGGAAGGTAGATTGGCGGATATGAACAAGTATCCTGTCAGCCGGGAGTTTATGGATAAGTTTGCCCCTCAATACAAGGCTGTAAATGACTTTGTATCCCGTAAAATCGGTACAATTTCACGTACCATCACAGCGAAGGATGCTTATTTCGGTTCTTCTCCTTTCATAGACCTGATTCATCAGTTGCAATTGGAAATTTCGGGTGCTGAAGTGTCTTTCTGTGCTCCGTTGTCCTTCCGGGCAGAGATTAAAGAAGGAGACATCTATGTGAGTGATATGTTCAATTTGTACAAGTACGAGAACATGCTGTATGTGATGGAACTTTCGGGCAAGGAAATTAAAGATTTTCTGGAAATGGCATACGCATCTGGACTAATCAGATGAAGAGTTCCGAGGACCACCTGATGCTTTTCAAGGAGCCGGTAGAGAAGGGGAAGCGTGCTAATTTCAAGAATTTCAGCTTTAACTTTGACTCTGCCGCAGGCATTAATTATACGGTGGACGTGACCAAGCCGGCAGGAGAGAAAATCACGATTCAGAGCATGTCGGACGGGACTCCTTTCAGTATGGATAAGGTTTATAAAGTGGCTTTGAATTCTTACCGTGGGAACGGTGGCGGAGATTTACTGACTCTTGGAGCTGGAATTTCCAAGGAAGATTTGGCAAAACGTATTATTTTTGCAACCGATAAGGATTTGCGTTATTATCTGATGCAATATATTGAGCAGGAAAAAGTGCTGCATCCTCATGCTATGCACCAGTGGAAGTTTATTCCGGAGGATGGACTGTGCCTGCCGCGAAAAAAGACTATCAATTGTTGTTTGGCGAGGAAAAGAAATAAATAGTTGAGCAAGAGAAGGTACATAGTAGCCCCGTTATTACTGCTGGCGCTGTTTTTAACGTATCAGGTAAGCATCACTTTGTTTACCCACGTTCATATTGTGAACGGGGTGATGATTGTGCACTCTCATCCTTCGTCCGAAAAACACCATACGCATACCACAGGACAGGTAATCTCAATTGCTCATCTGAGCACTATCCAGACTCTGGAGCCCGGGGGCAGACAGAGATGACTGTATTCCGTCCTGTGTTGTATGTTTTGGAATACAAGACAAATACTTTCCGCGCGAAAGTGCTTTGTGCGCAATGTATCCATTTGCGCGCTCCTCCTTTTTATTGCTGAAACATAAGGTATATCTGTTGACGGGATACATTCGGATAATCCGTTCAACAGATGCGGATGTGCTTTTGCCGTAGAGCTGCACACATTCTTTAATTGAATAAACCGAAACATTTTAGTAATAGAAAAAATAGATGAAACAATATATTCTGTTACTCGTGCTCATGGTGATGGGTGCGGGTATCCATGCGTATGCAGAAGATGTAAATCCTGTGAAGGAAGGAAATGTGATTTCAGGTCATGTAGTGGAAAAAGGCACGGAGAACAGCCTTCCGTATGCTACCATATTGATTGTGGAAACCGGGCAAGGTACGGTGAGTAACGAGGACGGGGAGTTCCGTTTCAAGAAGGTTCCGGCAGGAAAGTACACATTGAGAGTTCAGCTACTGGGCTATGAGACACAGGAAAAGAAAGTGACCGTCAGTAACGACTTCACGGTAGATGTTCATTTTTGATGAGTGACGAAAGTATTATGACGGACGAGGTAGTCGTATCGGCCAATCGCAATGAAACAAGTCGCAAGGTGGCTCCGGTGGTAGTCAATGTGATGAATGCCAGGCTTTTCGAATCGGTGAATTCTACCGATTTGGCTAAATCCTTGAATTACCAGTCGGGGTTGCGTGTGGAGAACAACTGCCAGAACTGCGGCTTCCCTCAAGTGCGTATCAATGGCTGGAAGGGCCTTATTCTCAGATTCTTATCAATAGCCGTCCGGTAGTCAGTGCTCTGTCCGGTGTGTATGGCTTGGAGCAGATTCCGGTGAATATGATAGAGCGTGTAGAGGTTGTCCGCGGAGGAGGGTCGGCCTTGTTTGGTGCTAATGCAGTGGGCGGAACCATCAATATCATCACGAAAGACCCCATCAACAATTCATTTCAGGTTTCTTCAACAATGTCCAATATGAACGGCAAGGTGTGGGAACAGTATATGGGAGCCAATGCCTCTTTGGTGTCAAAAGACAATACGTATGGCATCGCTTTGTATCAGTCTTATCGGAACCGTAATCCGTATGATGCGGACGGGGACGGTTTCTCGGAGTTGGGAAAGCTGAATATGAATACATTCGGGCTGCGCACCTATTACCGTCCTACGCAGTTCAGCCGTATCAGTCTGGAATATCATACCACGAATGAGTTCCGCCGCGGAGGGAATAAATTTGATTTGCAGCCGCACGAAACGGATATCACCGAACAGACCAAGCACGTTATCAATAGTGGCGGATTGAGTTATGATCTGTTTTGGAAAGAATACAAGCATAAGCTTTCTTTCTATTCTTCCATCCAGCATACCGACCGTAACAGTTATTATGGTGCGCAACAGGATGCGAATGCATACGGAAAGACAAAAGATCTGACTTGGGTGGCAGGCGGCATGTATGTGGGTAATTTTGAGAAAGTTTTATTCTCTCCTGCTACTTTTACCGCCGGGCTGGAGTATCAGAACAACTCCCTGCACGATGTTATGACCGGTTATCACCGTGATATGAAACAGGATGTGCGCATTGCCAGCGCTTTTGTGCAGAACGAATGGAAAATGAATCAGTTTGTATTCCTGGCCGGCTTCCGTCTGGATGACCATAACCTGATTGACAATCCCATCTTCAGCCCCCGTCTGAACCTGCTCTATAAGCCCAGTGACAAACTACAGGCGCGCATCACTTGGTCCACCGGTTTCCGTGCGCCGCAGGCTTATGATGAAGACTTGCACGTTACGGCAGTAGGAGGTGAGGGCGTGCTTATCAAGTTGGCGGAAGGGCTGAAGCCTGAGCATTCTAACAGCATCAGCGGCTCCATTGACTGGACGGCGAATATCGGTCATTTCCAGACCAATTTGTTATTGGAAGGATTCTATACCGGATTGGATGACGTGTTTGTACTGGAGGATATGGGCCATGACCAGAATGGTAACAAGGTGAAGGAGCGTCGTAACGGTAACGGGGCACGTGTGTATGGCGTGAATCTGGACGGAAAGATTGCACATGGACGTGATGCGGCTTTACAGGTGGGCTTCACGGTGCAGCGCAGCGAATATACTGAGCTGGAGGCATGGAGTGAGAATCCTGAGGTAGCGCCGGTGAAGCGGATGCCCCGTACTCCTGACTATTACGGTTATTTCACATTGACATCTGCTCCGTTCAAGAATTTCGACTGCTCCTTGTCCGGTGTGTACACAGGCCGGATGCATGTGCCGCATTTCGCACCGACAGAGTTGCCCGAGGAATATATAGGACAATATATCGCTAAAGATGAAATGGTGCATACTCCTGATTTCTTTGATTTGAATGTGAAACTGAATTATACGTTTGTATTGAATGACCATATCAAGTTGCAATTGAACGGTGGAGTGCAGAATATCTTTAATGCTTTCCAAAAGGATTTGGACAAAGGTGGTTATCGTGACTCGGGTTATTTCTATGGGCCTACACAGCTAGAACGTATTTTGTGGGGATCAAGATTACGAATTGAATAATCTGCTGATTGGTCAATGTGCTAATATGTCAATGGGTTACGCTTTGTTCCACATGGCACATTAGCACATTGTCACATTGACAAATTAGCAGATTGATTTATTATCAACTACTGACAAGTGACTATACTTTTCTGTAATCCGGAATCCCGGATCGGGATAATTATATAAGGGGAAGCGGTGTTCTGTTTCTCCTTCCATATATTTCCACAGACTGGCATATTCTTCTTTCTTCTCGCCCATTTCCTGCAATTGCAGCATATATTGCCAGATAGACTTGTTTTCCTTGATGTATATTTTTTTCATCTGATGAATAATCGGACTATGCTGGCGGGTTGGGTCATGGTCAAATTCCAGTATCCGTTTTCCCTCTTTTGTCATACCGATAGTTACGAAAGTCATGCTCTTGCCTATACCCGGCAGGTTCAGTACGTTGCGGTCTGTTGCTACGAAAGGAATCTGATGGAAGGTGCAGAAACGCTGTACGGCTGCCGCACGGTCTTTACTGTTTCTCAACAGGTTCAAAAACTCCTTTTCTTGCTCTGCGGAGAGTTTTCCCCATACCTTTTCCTCTTCTTTCTCCTGCAAGGAGCGGCTGTTCGGTGTGAATACGGCATAATTCTCCTCAAATCCTTTTACCGAGAAGGTGTAATAGCATAGTACACCCAGCCCATTCAATACTTTGCGCAGTTTGGCGGTGTGTCCGCGACGGGAAGCAGCCACATTATATACTAACTGGTTGGTGATAGTCCACCCGGCTGCCAGTATCTTGCGGATAGCTTCACGCGCTTCGGGTGTTACTTCCAGCGGAGTCTGGAAATGCGTTTGAATCAGAAATTGGCTGACTCCTACGGCAGATGCCTTTTCTTTGAACTCGCGTAAGATTTCCAATAGCTCGTCATTGATTCGCATGGGCAGATATACCGGGAGCCGGCTGCCCAAGCGTACTCGTTGCAGTTCCGCATATTTCTCTCCTTCGGCGCGGTGCAGGTTTGCGTTCCGTTTGCGGACAGCCATTTTGTAGACGGCTTTCAGTATATTGCGCAGGGTCTTGTTCTGGCTCATCAATGCATCGCCTCCTGTAATCAGGATATCCCTGAACTGAGTGTCGTTCTCGAAATATTCCATCAGTTTTCTCAACCTCTTGTCCCAGCTCTCTTTCGGCTTCAATTCCTCGAAGTTGAAGTTCAGACGTTCACTTTGAAAGTCGTACATGCGCTGGCAGGATGCACATAGGCCGCCGCAGGCACGTCCCATCGAGTCGGGGATAAGAATGGCCACATCGGGATAACGGCGGTGAATGTTGTGTCCGTCCGGCAGCAGCCATCCGGCAGCGTTGGGCTTTCCGTCCTCTACTGCATCTTCTTTTTCCCATGCGTGGATGTTACCGTAAGTTTCTACCAATTGGGAAGAGTACAAGATATAGCTGCGTATGGCTTCGTCATCATATCCTTTTCCGGTAGGATTCAATAATGACAAATAATAAGGGGTGATGAAGACAGGCATTCCTTTCTTGCGTGCTTTGTGATAAAGCTGCAAGGTTTCTTCGGACAGGGAGTTGCCTAGCATCCGGTTCAGTTCGGTAGGGTTTTTTACGGCCATTGCCAGATGAAAACGGGCTTCGTTCCACCATTGGCAGACCAGCCGGCGTTTGTCCTCTTCCGTGCTTCCTTCGGGAAAAAGGTAGCGGCTGGAGGGTGCGTGTCTGTTTTCTATTTTCTGGATAAGAAGGGAGATGATACGTTCTTTGTTTTGTCGGCGGATAGCCGGACATCCTCATTCAGTCCGCTGGGCCAGCGTTTCATCCACTGTTGCACTTGTTTTTCATCAGGTAGCTCCTCTTCTTCGTGATAAAGCCGGTCGAACTGGTGATACAGGTCAATCCATAAATCAACGGAAATCTCTTCATTGATGATACGATTCGTTAAAAACTTCCAAAGCAGTGAGATGGTTTCTATTTTAATCTCCTGTTCTGTAGAGGCTTCGTAAATGGTTTTTCCATCGTTATCTATCAGTCTTTTAATTTGCCTTGCGGCAGCAGGATTGTAAATAGGACCGGATAATAGATAATCGTTCAGCTTGTTTTTGAAAGCTGTTTCATCCTGGCTTTCTGAAGCCAATGAAGTGAGTTGGGTTAATCGGGTTTCGAATAGTGTTTTAATGCCATGGGTGGATAACATCTTATTCTTTTGTTTCATAAGCAAACGGTTGTTAAGAAAGTGAATACTATAAATAACATATTTCTCGTAGAAAAGTTATCAAACTGTTAACTTCATGCTGCTAATATAGTAAAAAAGCTTCTTTTATGCAAATTCATTAACAAAAAGACTCTTTTTATAAATAGCATTATTTTATAGAGTACATTTGCTTTGTGCTTTCGTCTTTTTTTAAAGCCCGGAGCTTTTATCGGGAAACGAAGAAATTCGTAGTTTTGTAGAGCTTTGCTTGTTTGCAGGTCAATCAAGCTGAAGAGAAACCTCATTTTAATAAATGGAAAAACAACATAGAAGTAAATAAATGGAACTGAAACAACTTTTTACCTTTGCAGCAGCCTGTTCGCTGGCACTTTCGGTATCGGCGCAAGATAGAGTACACTATACAGGCACGGAGCTGTCTAACCCTACCTGTCATGACGGGCAATTGTCACCCGTGGTAGGGGTACACAATATTCAGGTGATGCGTGCCAACCGGGAACATCCTGCACCCGATAACGGCAATGGATGGACATACAATCATCAGTCCATGTTGGCTTATTGGAACGGACAATTCTATATGCATTATCTTTCCGATCCTTCGGACGAGCATATTCCTCCCTCACAAACTTTCCTGATGACCTCGAAAGACGGTTATCACTGGACAAACCCGGTGACCCTTTTCCCTATCTACCGGGTTCCCGATGGCTATACCAAGCCCGGACGCACAGACAAGGCAAAAGATCTGGATGCCATCATGCATCAGCGTGTAGGCTTTTATGTGTCAAAGAGCGGCCGACTGATAGCCATGGGAAACTATGGCGTGGCGCTGGACAAGAAAGATGATCCGAATGACGGGAACGGAATAGGCCGTGTAGTTCGCGAAATTAAAAAGGACGGTTCCTTCGGCCCCATTTATTTCATTTATTATAACCATGCGTTCAATGAAAAGAATACCTCTTATCCTTATTTTAAACGGAGTAAAGACAAGGAGTTTGTAAAAGCCTGTCAGGAGATTCTGGATAATCCCCGCTACCGTATGCAGTGGGTGGAGGAAGCCGACCGCAATGACCCGTTGATTCCTTTACACAAAGAATACAAAGCGTATTGTGACTATACCTTGCCCGACGGCCGTTTGGTAAGCCTGTGGAAACACGCCCTGACTTCCATCAGCGAGGATGGCGGAAATACATGGGCGCAACCGGTGGAACGTGCGAAAGGTTTCGTAAACAGTAATGCGAAGATATGGGGGCAACGTTTGAGTGACGGTACATACGCCACGGTGTATAATCCTTCCGAGTTCCGCTGGCCACTGGCTATTTCGCTGAGTAAGGACGGCCTGGAATATACCACTTTGAACCTGGTGCACGGCGAGATTACGCCGATGCGTTACGGAGGTAATTATAAATCATTCGGTCCTCAGTATGTACGGGGTATTCAGGAAGGTAACGGGACTCCTCCCAGGTGATTTATGGGTGACTTACAGTATGAATAAAGAGGATATGTGGGTGTCTCATATTCCTGTGCCTGTCCGCGCACATGCCAGCGAGCATGCTGACGACGATTTTGCCGGCTACAAAGATTTGAGCGAACTGACCGACTGGAATTTGTATTCCTTGCAGTGGGCTCCCGTATCACTGGATGGAAAATGGCTGGTGCTGCAAGACAAGGACTTATTCGATTATGCCCGTGTGGAGCGTAAGATACCTGCTACAAAAGAACTGAAAGTATCTTTCGAACTGATGGCGGAACAGAACGATAAAGGACTTTTGCAGATAGAATTTCTGGATGAAAACGGCATTGCCTGTTCCCGTCTGGAACTGACTCCCGATGGACTTTTCCGTGCCAAAGGAGGTGCGCGGTTTGGTAATTTGTTGAAGTATGAACCGGGCAAGACGTATAAGGTAGAAGTGGAGCTTTCTGTTGCCAACCGCATGGTAATTGTCTATGTGGATGGAAAGAAAGTGGGGCAACGTATGTTCTTTGCGCCCGTTCCGGCCATCGAGAGAGTGATGTTCCGGACCGGAGCGCAACGGACTTATCCTACGGTGGATACCCCGGCGGACTGGTATGGCATTCTGCCGGATGCGGGTGAGCAGGAACCCTTGTGCACCTATCGTATAGCCAACTTTAAGACGGCTTCTGCTGATAAGGATGCCGGTGCGGCTTTCTTGAAATATAAGGATTTCAAGCCCTATGTGGATTATTTCAACAGCATGGAGGATGAGAATATAGCCAGGCTATTCCCAATGCCCGTGCATCTCAATGGATGGAAGAAAACATTCCTCTTTTCGAGTGCTCTCAAAAGAACTTCGAGGAAATGTATTATTATCGTTGGTGGAC